>TARA_R110000764_G_scaffold240046_1_pt1 | contig 81918 bp, 78 predicted proteins | sample TARA_R110000764 | Tara Oceans TARA_R110000764 (sample SAMEA4398111) | marine metagenome | biome: Polar Biome; feature: [SRF] surface water layer (ENVO:00010504); material: water (ENVO:00002006), including particulate matter (ENVO:01000060) such as... | depth 5 m | reverse complement strand
CCGTTTTTTTGCTTTTCAATGGCTTGTGCAACGGTTACCATTGTTGGCAAAAGTGTTTATTCGATATCTTCGGTCTTTATTTCGAATTCATAAACAAAAAATCTTTTTGATGGTTCACTAACCATCCAGTATTCGTCTACATTGTAAATATTTTTGCTACTATCGTTTCGCTTGTAAACTTTTATGGTTTCATTTACTTGATTTTTAATGATTACGGAGTCATATTCCATAAGTGATGGTTTAAGAAAAGTACTTCCAACATCATATCCTTCTTGGAAAGGTACAATCTGACCGGGAGCGATTTGAAAAGTTTTTCCTAAGCTAAAATCAGATGATACAAATACAACTGACAAGTTTTGAGATGTCAAATTCTCGATGTTTGCCTCCATTTGAGATGTTGGATCACAACTCAGGAAAATAAGGAGCAATGGTGTCAATCCGATTATCTTTTTCATGTATAACTTCTTTTATTTTTACACTTTGCCAATGGTCTTGGTGATAAACAGTTCCGCGGATTTTTTAAAACCTACCTTGGGCGCAGCCGAAGGGCAAGCAAGAACGGAACAATGGATTATGCCCATTTTGTGTACCGTTTTATTCCGTAATTTCAATCAAATTTCCTTCAGGGTCGGCAATAACACTTTCATAATATCCATCTCCAGTTGTTCTAGGTTCCCCGATGACCTTAAATCCGTTTTTTCGGATGGTTTCCGTAAGGGCATCTACTTTCTCCTTTGAACCAACGGATATAGCAAAATGGGTCAGGCCAAGTTGTGCATCCATGTTATCCATGAATTCTGAAATATCAGGTCGATGCATTAATTCGATTCGTGCTCCTTTTTCAAACGATAGGAAATAAGAACTGAATTCTTTCTTTGGATTGTAATATTTTTCATTGGATTCCAATTCGAAAAAATGCAGATAAAAATCTTTCATTTTCTCTAAATCCGAAGTCCATATGGCGATGTGTTCAATTTTCATTACACTTCTTTTCTTAAAAGTAGGGATTTTAGTTTAGGGAGAGGAGCGGGCAATGGATTATGCAAGGTGTTAGTGCATAGTGATTTACTTTTCACCCAGAGTCACAAAAAGTTGTGATTTAATTTTCCATTTTCCGGATGCTTTGGTCCACATTGCTGAATAATTCCCGTTGACTATAGCGTCTTCACCTTTTTCTGGGTCATATCCATTCCAAACCCCAGTTTCCCAGGCCAAGCCTCTTTTTGTATTGATTATAATGTCTTTTGTATCGCGTATCCAATACATTTTGCTTTCTCCACCCGCTAAAATATAGTGTTCCAATTCCTCTTTTCCACATAAGAGTGCTCCATTTCCTGTAGTAGTTAATACATCATCCGTTAAATAAGAAAGTACTTCTTTATTGGCATACGACTTCAGTGCTGAATTGGAAGCCTTTCTAATGGATACTATTTGCTCTTTATCGGTTTGGGAAAATAGCTCCGATGTGAAAATCAGCGTACATAGCACTGCAAAAAGGATATGTTTGGTTTTTTTCATTGGGTATCTGTGTTTGTGATTTTTACAGGATTTTGTTTTTCGGATAATACGCACAACGGTTGGTATATAAGCGGTTTTAATGGCTTATACATTGTTGTACTCTTGTTATTTTTTTAAATCCGATTTTAATTGTTCAATCATTATGTTGGTTTTATTAAGACGCATATCGTTAAAAAATATCGTTTTTAAATTTAACTCGTAATAGGCATTTAGTAAAGTAATGAATTTGATTTGCACACTATTCCAATCAACATTATTCCAAACTTGATTGTATAGATTTTGGTTAACAATGTTCATTCCTTTAGATTGCATTGCCGGAATGTTGTTTATGTATTCAAAATACACTTCATTTTTGCTTGTGATTATTTCTTGAATCATAAAGGAATATTTTCTAGTGTAACCATAAAAACTCACTATCTCCTCTTGTAGTTCGTTGTCAAGTAAAGTTATTTGACCCGAACTTTGAAGCGATTGAAAAGTATTGTCACTTATAAGTGGATATTCAGTAGTGGCTAACATTATCCAAGGTTCTCTTTTAAAAAAAGTCAAGCTTTTTCTAATGACACTGTTTAAAGTGTCTTTGTCTGAGCTGGAACGATTAAGTATAGTTCTTAAACTATCAATAGTCTTGTTTTCTTGTTTTGCGTGAGATAAATGAAATTCGAAATGACTAATATCCAATATTAAATCGTTTATCAGTTCGGTTTTATATACTGAAACTAATTCTTGATTTTTTCGATTCTCATTACTAGTATTAATCTGTAATGCAATCAAAATTCCAATGACCACAAGGATTATTTCGCCAATGGCATATAGGAGGTACTTGCTGAACCTATTTTCGGAAAGCAATCGCTGACGGATGCTGCGGAAGAACTTGATCATTGAGGGTTGGTTTCTCTAAAGATATGATTTTAAAGGATTGGAATTGAACGTGTTTACACATTACGATTTATTATAAGTTTTCCCGTTTTATTCCTCTTTAGTAATATATGCCTTGTGTATGTAATCCAATTTGGGGTAATTTTTCTTCAAATAGGTATTGCCTTGCGCAAAAATTGTATCCTGCTTATTATCTAATTCCGCTTCGTAGCCATCATAAAATGATTCCACTACATCAAAACCTGAAATGACTTGGGCTACCACAGGAAACCCCTTTACATCCATAAATGAAATAGTGTCTAAACGAGGAGAATTATCCTTTAGATTAATAAACAATTGTGTCCCCCTGGTTTCTGGTCCTCCGCGGGCAAAACTTACCGCACCTTGTGTGTTGGGTTTTAGTACTGGCTCATCTTTTATTTTAACCCTATTCCAGGATGACGCGATGGTACTATCATTATGGATCCCAAATTGGGCAACATAATCCGGAAGTACCCTAAAGATGGCTATGTCTGTATAAAATCCGTGTTCTATTAATTGATAGAGCCTATCAACAGCAACTGGAGACCATTCCCTTCTTGATTCGATTTCAAAATCACCTTTGGTGGTTTCAAATTTCGCTGTGAAATATTCCGGTGCTTTTTCATTCGTCCACTTTAATTTAAAGTTGGATTTGCATGAAAGCATTATCAAAAACAATACTCCGATTATTAGGTTTCTGTATTTTACTTCTTGCATCTATAATTTTATTTATGGGATTGTTTCACTATCATTTAAAAGGTCTTTGTTCTTTGATCATCTCGCTTTCAACCATAGTAAAAGTCTAAGGGGGGGGGTATTACATTGTTGTACTTTCTTTTATTTAAAACATCATTACCTAAACCTTTCCAACTCTTTTTTCAATTCATCTAAAATATCGTAGATCCCAATATTTATTCTTTGGGTGTATTGAAAGTTTAGTTCTGCATCTACACCAATCAAGGTGCTGACATGGTATATTGATTTTGAATCATTTTTATAGCCATTGATATCTGTTTTAAAATCCTTAATGGCCTCGTTCGAAATTATTCTATCTTGTCTACCATTGTTTTTCCACAAATATGTCATGATCTCCGAATCGAAGTATTTATATAAATGGAGATTGTACCTCTCTTTATGTTCATGGGCTTCCATGAATAAAAATGAATTTATCAGACTAAGATCACTTTTATAGCTAGAGATTTTTGCTTTTAAATCTTCGTTCGAAATCAGGTTCAAATTACCAGATGAAATAATTTCATCATACGTAGGCGTGTGGCTTTGGAACAACAGTGCTTTACCATTATAAAACAAAAAGCTAACCAAGGAATCTGCTCTCAAATTGGTCTTTCCTTCCAAAAAGGATTTTACCATCTTTCCATCTTGCATTTTTAAATTGGTTAACCATGCTTGATTGGATATTTTAATGCTATCCTTTTTAAATTCCTTTTGCAATTGTTGCAACAGATAAAATTCCTTTTTGGAGTTCTTTTTTGATTCGTTCCAATTGTTGATCTGAAGTGCAATCAAGATACCAATGACCACGAGTACAATTTCGCCAATGGCATAAATTAGGTACTTGCTGAACTTATTTTCGGAAAGCAATCGCTGACGGATGCTGCGGAAGAACTTGATCATTGAGGGTTGGTTTCTCTAAAGATATGATTTTAAATGGATTGGATTTGGGAGAAATAAGTTATGGCCGTAATTGTGCCCGGTATTTCATTTACTGTGTATTTGTAAAAGTATCTTCGAATGTCTTTATCCAATTTCCATTGATCAATTGTTCCCCGTATTCCTTAAAGCCTCCGTCTTGAGTACTGCCGAAAAAAAACCGGGTCTTTTCATCTCTCCATACAATGAGGTTGCCTTCCTTAAATTCTGCAGGATACCTAGTGGCACCTTCTTTGGAAAATCGGTAGTAGTAATAGGTTTGGTCCGCTTCATTGTACAGGATGATCGTATGGAGTTGCAAAAACTCGGTATTCAACTCAATGACCAGGATGCTCCTGTCCAAATCATAGGAGATTTTTTCGTATGCAGCCCCTTGCTTGGCGACTACGCCATTTTCGTAAGTTTTTGATATGCCCACCCATTCGCCGACCAAGAAGCTTAGTTGCTCCATTTTTTCGTGCTTTGGTTCTTGGGCCAAAACGGCATCGAACAGAAAAAAAAGCACAATACAACCAAAGAGTTTAGAAGCGTTTCGATTTCCCATATGTATTCGTTTACTGCTAAGCACAGCCACCTTGGCCATGATTTAGACCTTTGGTTGTTTTCCTTAAAAGTAGGGAATTTAGTTTAGGGTGAGAGTGGAGCAATGGATTACAGCCCTTTTTTGCAAAGTGCTTTTGTTCCTTTTGATATCCGTTTGTACTTTTTTCTTAAGATTTTGATGTCTCTTTAGGCCATTTCCAAGCATACCAAACTATTAAGGCAGTGACCATACTTTCCAAAAAAGCCAAGAACACATAAAACAGGTACCAATCGTGGGTGGAATAGATTCCTATAACCACCATCATTAGGGTAAATAAGGAACCAAATAGGATATTCAGAATTTGGTTTATGTTAGGTTTGAGTAGTACTGATGCCGCAACCATCAGGGAAGAAATTGCCAAAATTATCGATGCTGTCAGTAATTTGATGGGACTGTCCAGGTTGTTTTCGCCTGAAATTAGACTATTGACTTTATCGGGTGTATACAGCTCAAAGTAGTCTCCATATAAATAGCAAAGGGTAACAGTGGTCCACAAGGCAGCGAGTTTGATTTTGATATTGATTCTTTGGTTTTCCAGCATCGTCTTCGATTTTTTAACATTCGGTTATTCAGGTCTCTTCTATTAAAGACGTAAACGATGTTAAAAAGGTTGCCTGAATTTAATTCGCTAATTAGATGGTTGCCAACGGTCTCGGCTATCCGTGTTTAGTTTCTTAAAAAAAGGGAATTTAGTTTAGGGGAGGAGGGCAATGAGTTATAACCAGGGTTAGTGAATTATATGTTTAATTCTATTCTTGTATTCTTGTAAAGTAGCCCATTAACGGAATAATTTTCGTCTATTAAGAAACTGATTTTTTTATTTATTCTTTCATTACCTCCGATCATTAAGAAAATTTTGCCATTTGTATTATCTCTAGCACCTTGAACAAATTCCACCCTATGGATGTTATTTTGACTATCAATTAAGTTAAGGTCATCAAAATCTATTTCAATACCATTTTCAGAGTTGTTGATTATTGTAAAGGTAATAGTGATAAAATCCGTTCCAGGTGGAGCCCCATATTTTGTGTTTGAATAACTTTCGGGTTTAAAAACAAGGTTTTCATTTACCAAAGCGTCACTGTATATTGTGTACCGCGCACAGCTAATGCTCAAAATAAACAATATGAGCATGGAATAGAAAGGGTTAAATCTCATTTTTTGCTTTGATTAAAGTCAACTTGTCATTGATCAAAAAGTAGATTCTCTGATTTATTTCGTAGACGTAATTCAATATGAATTTTTTGCTTTTGTTGGGTTTTAGTTCAAAGGTAGGCTTCATTTTGGAACCAATACCTGCAGTATTAAACCACTTCAGGTCGTATTTTCTTTTTGTTTTTGGATTTGCCAAGTAAATATCCTTTAAATTACCTTCAACTGGTTGATCCGAATTATTGGTGAACTTCAGATAAAATGTATAAGAAGTATAACCTCTCAACGGAGTATACCCAATACCTCTATCTGTTGAGCCTTTTAGTCTGGTAATTTGAAAGGTTATGTTGTCGTCATAATTGAAAACTTGACTCGAATACATTTGTGAATAAGCAAAATTGCTAATAAGGAATGTTGTAATAAGGATGTACTTCATTTGTTTTTAAAATTATAGTCAAGGTTGGGCACAGTATTTTTTAATCGGTTATTTTACTTTGCATTTTAATTGGTTGTATTCCTACAACTTTGTCTTTGTCGTCAAAAATCAATTTTATCATTTCACTTGGCGGACTTGAATTGTCGTCCGAATATTTATACTGAAGCAGTGTGAACATACTTCCGTCAATTCCCATTTGAACTCCGCTGTAAATTAATTCCGTTTGTCTATCAAAATTGATATTGTCAATTAGCATATTAATTTGTTCATCGGTAACTTTTTCAATTATCAGGTCTGATAAAAACTCTTTTGATTTGGGTAAATCCCTTGCACTTAAAGCAGTGAAAAAGTCCGTTTTTATTCTTTCCAATTCAGTCAGCTTTTTCTCGTCAAGTTTTGGAATTTCTTTTTCCTTTTCCTTTGATTGGTTCCTGATGTAAAGTCTTATCCTATGAACTGGATTAATGGTCACTGCACCTTTCTTTTCATAATAGTTGGAAACTGTTGCGTACATTTCTATTTCGGTACTGTCATTAGGTTTCCAAGTTGAGCTTTCTACAAAAGTGTTTATAGAATCCAATCGACTTATATTGGAATAATTCTTCTTTACTTCTGGTTTTCCGAACTCATTTGAAATTTCTTTTTTGAGTCCTTTGTATTTTGCAATTAAGGCTTTTTGAAATTTCTCCGATTTTTGATTATTGTCTTGTTTCTCAAAATTTGAAACGTCCCATTCGTAGAGAACGTAAGACATTGTTGAATCCGCTTTTTTGAAAAAGTAGAAAGCAGTTAAATCAGGAATAACTTTCTCTTTTCTTAAATATTTAATTGGTTGTGCTTCTCCGCTAAAAGAAACATGGTTAGAGGTTGTTGGGGTTTTTTCACTTCCCAAACTTTCTTCCATTTTTATATATTCAGAAAGTGATGTGTTGTGAATATCAAAATTAAACTCCTGCCCAAAAACAGAAGTTGAGATAAATAAAATTCCAAAAATTAAGTTTTTCATTCGATGTTCTTTCATATTGTGGCTAACGGTTTGGCTAAACTGCGTTTTAATGCAATTTTGGACTCTATTTAAGAGTAAACGGTTTTATTTCTCGTTGTTCTATGATTGGTGTTGAAGAAGCTACATCACTGAATACGTATTGTTTAGTATCTGTTAATTTCGAAAATAACTCCTTAAAACTAGAGTTTTCATCCTTCTTTAAACTTACTATGTGGCGACTCGAAAACTCTATTGGTGCAACTTTTTCAATTAATGAAGTGTTTACATCTTCAAATGAAGCAAAAATGTATTTTGAAGGATTCTTTTTAATGTCCTTAATAATAAAACTATATTCTTTACCTACACCACCCTCAAAATTTTCAGCTTTCTTTTTGTAAGTCTCTGAGAGCAATACAATGACTTTATCACGATTTAAGATTCCTTTATGCATTAGTTCATTGAAATCTGTAGCAGATTCCTCTTCCATTAGTTTTACGTCCATATCAGCAAGAAATCCTTTTTGACGTAAAAAATTGGTAAAAGAGATGACCTTTTCTTTATATTCTTCACTTTCCCAACTATACGATACAAAAACACTAGTTGCCTTCGTTGGTTGCCTTTCAGATTCTTTCGTTAATGACATGGTTACTATTTTCTTGTTAGATTCAGTTTCTATAGTTGTAAATTCATTGTTTTCCGAAATACACTTATAAATTGAGGCTTTCGGAAAGTCGAATTCTTTGTTTAATTCATTTGCTATGATACTTAAATGAATTTGCGTTAAATTATTTTCATTGAACATTTTAAGAACAGCCTTCTTTATTTGGTCCTTTACCATGTTATCTTTTTGAGGGCGGAGGGTCTTCTTCTTTTTACTTAAATACTTTTTGTAAATGTCCTTCCAATCTGAAAGGATAAACTTTCTATTATCAAGTTGGATAAAACGTTTGTTATAAAGGCATGCGTCTATTGATTTTGCTGGGATAAAAGGTCTGTCTTTGCGTATGTGATCAATAATCTTTTGTCTAACCAAGGGTTCGTTAAAATGGTTTAAAACATTTGTTATGAGATCATAGATTGAAAGGTTTTCCTCTCCCCATTCAGAAAGCGTCCAAACACCAGTTTTTCCAAGTGGAGTGAATTTATCATCTGAATTCATCTGGTTATTTAAACTTGTTTTGGTTATTCTTTTACGAGGAGTGTTAACCAGTTCGTGATTTATTTCTTTCAGTATTTCAGTTAACTTCATTTTACTTCCCTTATTGAAGAGAATACGATAGGCCATGTCATTGGCGGCAGACAATTTATGGAATCTGATTTGGTAGTATTTCTTACTATTAAGAATAAATGATTCTATTTCGTCAATGGCCTCAGCTGCTAACATAATTAGATCATTTGGGATTTTTGATTCTTTACTTCTTATGCCAATGATTAGGTCATCATCCTCAATAGGGATAATGTTTGACTCTACCTCAATGTATACTTTGTATGCAACATCCATAAACTGTTTGACGTCAATGCTGTGCTCGCAAATTATAAAAGTATTACTTGATAAATGGTGAGTTATGGGCTTGCGCATTACGATTCCATATATGTCAAATATTAGGTTGAAATATCCTTCATATTCATCATATCTAACATCATATTTATTCGAAACGAAACTTTCTAAACCGGATAAGGATAGAATTTTTTTTGATTTTAATTCATTCACAAACTCATCTATTTGATCCTTCTGATATTCATAAATATCTTTTTGCTCATTTGTTTCTAAAATGGCTTTGATTGCTTCTATTACTTTTGTCTTCTTGTTTCGAACTGTTTGATCAGAAACCTCTTTTATTAAAGCAATTTCTTTAACTGATCTCTCTTCTCCATCTAAGCCATAGAAAAGCTTGATAATTGACACTGCTAATCTATCACTGTTGGTTTGTGTAACAGTTTTATCTATGCCTAATGATAATACTTGGCAGTATTTAGTTACGAAATGGATAAAGTTTTCTATCATATTCTAATATTACACCTAACTTTTTTATAACTATGCTAATAGTCATCTGTTACCAATATCACCGAAATTTCCTTCATAAACAATAAGACAACCTACCTAGTTGTAAGAAGTTATCAACGAGCCCCAGGTTCTCATTTCCAGATAAGGTGTATATTTGAAGTGCGAAACGTATTTTTTATTGCCCTCCAACCTCTACATGTCTTAAATAGAAGATAAAGGATAGGCAAACGGGTGCAAGTCCCGAAGACCACTCAGGGCATAGCTTTGATACGTTTCGCGGTGACCTATCCTCATTTGTCTAACTTTTTTTAATCACTCTACTATGCGAAACGGAGAAGGTCAAGAAAACTGCCCAAAAGGCAGTAGCGCGGAGGCGCAGAGCGCTCCCCAAATTTCCCAAATGCTTACCCAAGCACAACTCCAATTGTTGGACTACGCCGATGCCTTGGATGGTCCCGATCTGGTAAAATCCCTAAAACTGCTGCACAATATTGCGGTGTACCATTCCTCCGAACCTTTGGATGAGGCGGAAAAGGATGCACTCTTCAGCGTAAAAGGGCTGTGGGAGTGTATTGAGAGGATTGTTATTGAAAAGTGAAAAGTTAAAAGTGGAAAGTGGAAAGTTAAAAGTGGAAAGTGGAAAGGGTAAAGGGTAAAGGGTAAAGGGTAAAGGGTGAAAGGTAAGGGGCGGGAGGGCTTTTTACGGCCCTCGTTCCTTTTGTTTTATGTTGTGTTTACTCTATAATGGTCTTTAAATGCTCCTTGGAGCCCGTCATTTGCCAATGGCCGAGAGAAATGGGGATGTTGCCAATGCTGTTCAGCGTATCAAAAAAGTCCTTTGGGGCAAAGGGTTCGCCCTCCAGTTCCTGTAGTCGGGCATAATCGGCCAAGGCGGCTTCCAATAAATATTTACCGGTAATATAGCTAGATCCATACCCGGGTTGGCGCAAATAGAGGTGTTGCTCAAAAATGAGCAGTTCCTTTTCGGTCTTCATCCAACCCCGCGGGGTGTATTCGCTGTGAATGCCTCCTGCTTCTTCCATGGTCATTTCGTTGGCGTGTGCGTATAACGAGCCCAAACCTCTGGCCGCACGCTGCGCGATCATAATGTATACGATCTCTTTGGTCCGCGGGCTATCGTTGTACAGACCGGCCTGCATAAACATTTCCTCCACGGCCGTGGCGGTTCCTTCGTTCCGGGAATCCCAAATATTGTACAACAACGGGCCTTTCCTGATTTCACTTTTATGGGGTTCCAAATCCATGCGTGCCAGTTCAAACCAATGGTAAAAATGGGAGTAGAGGGGTCTGGCATCGTAATGCTCTCCAATCGAGAAGAAATTACGTTGCTCCTTTGGGATAAATTCGCCCAAATGCTCGCGTAGGGCAGGGTCAAAATATGGTTTTACCGTAACGATGTCCTGTTGCTCCAAAAAGTCCATCAAGCTTTTGGCGGAGGCATTGGCCATTTTATCATAAGCTTCTGGGGAGTTGGCATCCACCAGTTCGGGCAGGTTCCTGTTGTTGTGTTCCACCAGTTTTAAGGAAGTCCATGCGCGGGCGAGTTCCCGTTTTAGGATCATGACCTCATCTTCCCAAGTCAATGGCACCAAATGCACATTTTGCATATACCAGGTGTAATTGTCCTTGCCAATGCCCGAAGGGCCGGTCTTGGATTCGGATTCGGCCTGCAACCAACCAACAAGGTCGTCGGTGGCGGTTATGGCCTCATCGATAACGGCCACTAGTTCGGCATCGTTGGTAACGGCGTCGTTTTCTTTTAAATCGGTGAGCACTACGCTCTGGTTTTTGATATCGCGGATACCTGTGACCCATAACTCCCGAGCGTTCCCTGTCAAGTTTTGCTTGGCTTGGGTGTAAAAGGGTGCAATTACTTTTAACTCGGACAGCAGTCTGGAACGTTCCTCGGTGGATAAAGGGAAGGTGTAGGTCCACAGTTCCGTAGTACCATGATTGGTGGGGCCCTCGTGGGCGGGCACATCGCTTTTAGCAGTCCAAACCACTTTGTAATAAGCGGGGTCGCGCACCCAAGGTTTTAAAACGTGCTGGTTGAAGTCGTAGCCGTTCATTTCGGCCCAAACGATCATCCAATCCACTTGGTTCTCCACGGACCAGTTGGTGGTGTCGATGGCCTGTAGTTGTGACTGCAGCTCTTTAAACCTTGGCCAACGTTTCTCGAAGGTTTCCGCGGTGTAATCGGGAGCTCCATCCAAAAGTGGAGGATTCTCGAACGTTCTCCATTCTTTGAACAAGGCCACAAGGTCTTGATAATCGTTGGAGGTGAAATTTTCGGTTTGCGTCGAAGTCTCTGTGGTACTTTCTTTTGTATCGGTTTTACAGCTGAGCAAAAGCACAAATACAAAAGCTAGAATGATGTTGGTTGTTTTCAATGGATTTCGGTTTTGGTGGATACCGAAGTTCGTTGAATTTTCTGCAAAAGCAAAGGTGCAGGTAAAAGGATTTCCAAGTATTTGTCCACTGGCCCGTTAATCCCTTCCTTGATAAAGCGTTTAATCATTGATTTGAAGATGATTATCAATTAGTTTTTTTGTTTTTTTGATCTGCATCAAGGTTAGGTCCAGGTCATATAAATTATCCCGTTTTATTTGTTCATTGTAGTGCAGCAGCCTTGAAAAATCTGAATCATCTTTCAAGGTCTCAAGGTCTTTGGGGGAGTAGCGTTTGGATGTAATGGCTCCTACAGTTTTGCTTACCGTTTTTAGGTCTTCAAAATATTCAAGGTACCTGGGTATCAAATATTCGTAGGTGGTTTTTTTAGCGGCTGCTTCTCGTTCCTTAATAAACGAATAATGGGTTTCGTATAGGTTGGTAATGGATTCTCGAAGGCTATCCTTGGTAAGAATATGAAACCCAATATTGGAAAGGTTTTTATAACCGCTCCATTTTAAGGTATAGGTGGCACTAAATGTGACAAAACCAAAACGGCGCATTAAACTATCTGATAGGGAAGCATTGTTTTTAAGTGCTTTTTCAATATAACGGACATTTTGAATGGAAGTTTGTTTAACTGCACATCATTTTCCAATGAAAGAATATCCTCTCCCAGGTTTTCCGATATCTCGCGGAGGACTTGAATTTCCATTCGGGCATTTTTTCGATCCTCGTTCCAATTGTTGATCTGCAGGGCGATTAAGATCCCGATTACCACCAAAACGATTTCCCCCAGGGCATATTTGAGGTACTTGCCGGTTTTACCTGCATTGAGGAGTGACTTGCGAATGTTCCTAAAAAATTTGATCATTGGCATTTATTTTTAATAAAAGCTGATTGGCCAGATCTATCGCCTCTTTATAAAGCACATGTTGTTCTTTTATCTGAAAATGCCTTCCAAAAACCATGGCCTCAAATGGATTGTCGTTTAAAAAACTTACGCTGTCAAGGGTTTTAGGTGTACGTGGATCCTCTTTGTAATAATCCTGAACCGTTTTCCAAAGTGTTTTTGGATTTACGGTAAAACTGTAATGTTCAAAAAAATAGGGTTCGTACCTATTCTTAATAAACGTATTGGAAATTTCTTCACGAGCCAAAATATGATCCAGGGTGGTGTAATAATTTAAGATCATATCCTGAATGTCTTTATCCACAAAGGACAATTCACCTGAATTGTTAATGGTTTCTATACCACTTTTATTGGGCGATGTCGACTTTTCCAGTAAAAGGTAAAACATATACTTTGTTGTTTTATCGTCTATAGAGTCCAATGTCTGGAATTGTTTGGTAAGTTTCTTGGAATACGTTAAGGTAGTATCGGTAAACTTATGCATGTAATTGAGTTGTACAAGATCTTCCTTGATATTTTGGGATACCGTTTTTAAATGAAGATTTGCCAATGCGGTATTGCTTCTGTTTTGGTTCCAATTGTTAATGGCCAAAGCGATCAAAATTCCAATGACCACCAACATGATTTCTCCTAGGGCATATTTCAAGTATTGGCCGGTTTTACCTTCGGAAAGCAGTTGCTGCCTAATTTTTCGGAAGAATTTGATCACAATGGTGGGGTTGAATCACCAATTTCGACTTTTTACTCTTATTTATCAATAGTTTAACTCCAAATCCATACTGTAGTTATTAACAATACACTCTACTTTACAGGCTATTGAACAAATCTATCAAGTCGGTTTCTTTTGGCAGGCCGAGTTTCTTTTTTAAACGGTATTCTGTTTTAGATATTGGTTTATACTATCTAAACCCTTATTGGCAAACCTCGTTGAGTTCTTGGTATTCGGATAAAAATACCGAAGGTATTTCCTGTCCACCATCTATTTTGATACAGCTTAAATCTGGATTTCTATCCACGCGTAAATCTATGAGTGCTGAATTTTGGCTCACATCTAAACTGTTCAGTCCATTGGAAGAAGCATAAAAATACATCAGGTTTGGATTGTTTTCTAGACCGATGTTTTGCAACGCATTATTAGAGATTACCAAGGTTTCCAAGGACGGATTGGAGCTGAAATCCACCGAACCCAGTTGATTGGTGGTCAACAATATACTTTTAAGATTGGGTGCTCCAGTGGAATCAAAGGACGTTAAAAGATTATCGCTCATCAGCAAATGTTCAATGGATGCATTGGTAATGCTAAAATCCTCAAAGTAGTTGTACGATAAGTTCAACCGCTTTAATCGCGTTGCTTGTTCCAGTCCGGAAATGGACGTCAATTCGTTTACCAATACATTGACCATGATGAGCTCTGTATTCTTACTCAGGTCTAGGGAGGTGAGATAATTGTTCTGAAGGTACAAGGTGTCCAACTGTGTGTTTGAACTTAGATCGATGTCTACAAGGTTTTGACCGGCCGCCGATAGAAAAGTAATATTTGTAAATCCTTCGATACCCGTTAGGTCTTCGATTTCGCCAAAGTGACTGTTACGGTTTAAATCCAATCGCTGTACTTGTTCGGCATCTTCCCGTAACATTTGCCCGTTAAGGGTGCCATCGGAATCAACACCTTGATCAATAAGCATTTGTTCAAAATGGTTGTCCGGAATTAATAGGTATTGGTTGTTTGGCAAGTTATCATTGCCATTGTCGTCGGAGCAAGAACCCAGTATAAAAAGAATGGAAATAAAAATAAATGCATAGCAAGAACTTGCCATTTTGGAGAATGTCATTCTGATTGTTTTTTGATGATGAGTACATATGACTCGGAATCATCAAAAATGTTACAAGTATTCAAATGGATTTAATATTCAAAATAACTTTTGCGCCGATTGAATAGATGGGTTAGGCCTAATTTTTTTAAAGAACTTGATTATGGTAGTCTATGGTTGTATTACTTATTCAGATTTTTGATGACATTCAATAAAAAAACATTGAAATCATCCGAATTGGAAAAGGCAATATCCATCCAACCATCATTATTGATATCACCTACGGTAACGTCATAGCTTTTAAAGCTATCATCCATCAGGTTCACACGTTCAAAAGATGTACCTCCGTTATTTATAAAAACCGTATTGGGCACTCCGTAGTTCGCGGCAACAATATCCATATGGCCATCTTTGTTAAAATCGGCCAGGTCAATGGCGTAGGTATCTACATCCGCTTCGCCAAAATCTATGGTCTTTGCAAACGAAAAGTCGGCATCTCCCAAGTAAACTTTGTTGATGTCCTCAATGTTACCGGTAATGATATCCATATACCCATCGTTGTTCATATCGGCTACGGCAATGGAGCGGGTGTCCTTATTTCCGAACCCAAACTCTGCCAATTTTTCAAAATTTCGATAGCCCTTGTTTTTATAGGCCGTGTTCATGTTATTGTCCCGATTGGCCAAAATAATATCTACAAGACCGTCCGCATCTATGTCCGCAATCGCAATATCGATGGTAGAGTTGTTCTCGGTTATCAGTTCCTTACAGGTAAAGGTTAAATCGCCATTATTGAAGCATAATGTATTGCGGGCACCACGGTTACAGACGATGATATCCAAGTATCCGTCGTTGTCCAAATCCCCGATAGCTACGTTTCTACCGTTGGAATAGTCCGAAAATGTGGAATAGAATTCGAAGTTGCCGTTCCCATCGTTGAGATATAGTTTGTGCGGTGCATTATCGTTGACTTCCACAATGTCCAAATCACCGTCATTGTCCATGTCCGCTAGCTCGGCAGCATAGCTGGTGGCATGTTCGGCGCCCAATATCTTCATGGTATTAAAACCTCGCCGTTCGTATTTGAAGACCAAATTTTCTTCAGGCCAATGCCGTCCGTTAGCTATTACTGCATCCAAATCGCCGTCTCCGTCTATATCGCCTAAATCAACGGATGCACTTCTGTCCTTACCGGTGCCAAAAGAGTAGCGGGGTTCGTCAAAATTCATATCGGAAACGATACGGAACATTTTATCCTGTCCGAATGAGTAAAGTGAAATCAATAGAAAAATCAATGCTGTACATGAACGCATGCTGGAAAATGGTTAGGTTGAATCACCAAATTCGGTTATTTCTGGTTTAAAATCAATAGGTTATCTGTAATGATCTAACTTAATTATCAACAATCCAGTGGATTTTATAAAGAGTTGAGGAATTCGCTCAAATCCGTTTCTTTGCCCAAGGCCAATTTCTTCTTTAAGCGGTATTTGGATTTTAGGATACTATCCGGAAGCACATTGAGCGTGGCCGCAATTTCTTTGGTGGTCAGATTCATCCTTAAAAAGGCAGCTAAACGAATTTCCTTTTCGGAGATATCCGGGTAAATGGTCTTTAGTTTCTGGTCAAAGTCGTTGTGTACCTCGGCAAAGTAGGTTTTGAACACTTCCCAATCTTTATCCGAAGCATTTTCCTTTTTCAGGAGCATCACCATACGCCGAAATTCCATTTTAAATTTCTCAGGGGAGTTTTTAATGTTCTCCAAGTTTTCCATCAACTCTTGGATAAAGGTGTTCTTTTGCACCAAATGCAAGGTTTGGCTGGCCAGTTCTTTCTTTTTATGAGCTATTTCCTGTTTGTAGATTGCTTCTTGCTTTTCCCGTGCAATCTTATTTTTCTTTATTCTTTGTCGGTAACCGAACACCAACAAGCCGGAAAGGGCTAGGGCAGAGGCCATACCCCCGGCATATAGACCTTTGGTGAGTTTGTCCACTTTAGCCTTAGCGTTCAGCGTATTGATTTCTTCTTCTTGAAGGGCGAGTTCGGCTTCTTTTTTTTCGGTCTGAAAAATGATGCGCAACTCTTCGATTTCCTTGATTTTTTCCAGATTCAATAGGGAATCACTCAGCTCCAAATATCGTTTGTGTGACTCGAGAGATAAAGGAAAATTGCCCATAGCCTCATTTGTTTGACTTTCTAATTTCAAGGCGTTTTTTAGAATGGACATATTGCCCGTGTCAAGAGCATAGTTTTTCACTTCTGCTAGAAGGTCTTTTGCTTGTTTGGGTTTTCCAAGAGAGAGATATGCCTCGGCGAGTTTGTTCCGCGCTATCGCTATTCGTCTATTGGCATTGATGGTCGATGCAATTTCAATGGATTGGTTCAAGTGTTCAATGGCCTTCTGGTATTCCTTGATTTGAATGTACGTGGAGCCGATATTGGTCAAGGCTGCCGCCTCCAATGAAGAAACTTTGGCAGCTTTGGATTTTATAATACTCTTATCAAAAAAGGCCAAGGCCTCTTTTGTATTTTCAAGGTTCATATACATCACACCGATATCGTTTAGGGCCTGCGCTTGGTAATAGGTATCATTATAATCCTCATAAATGGCAAGGGCCTTTTTGTTGTAGTCGATGGCCATCTGATGATTTTTTAAATTGTGCTCCAATGTGGCCAAATGATTGTAAGAATCTGCAATTCTGATGGAATCCTGTAATTGTTCAAAAAGCGCTAAACCTTTCAAAACGTTGGTAAGAGCAATTGAATAGTACCCCCTGTTTTGATTAATGGTCCCCTTAAAATCATAGGCCAAGGCAGTTCCCATGGTATCATTTTGTTTTATGGTGAATTCGAGATCAATGTTGTTGATGCTGTCCGCTGTAACCAAATTTCCTTGACTAAATTCAAGAATGGCCAACCCTCTTCTAGCCTGTGAGATATGTACCGTGTTTTGTATTTTTTCTGCAATGTCCAGACTTGAATTATAATAATACCGTGCTGAGTCCAATTTATCCAAGTTGTTGTAAACAATCCCCAACTGGTAATAGGCAAGTGAAACCCCGGCATCGTAATTAAGCTCATTGGAAAGTTGAAGCTCCAAATCGGCAAATTTCTTTGCTTGGTCCGGATTTCGATACATGTAATAGTTGACGATATGGTTAGCTGTTTTAACCTTTAAAGTATCGAGCGGCTGATTATTGAACACCGTTTGTAAACTATCAATATCCATTTTGTTCTGGCCCACAACCAAGCATAAAGGAGCCATAAGACCAAGAATTGAGGTTGTTATTGTTTTCATGTCAAATTAGTTGAGAATCAGAAAGGTACTGATTATATCCATTTTAAGTATCAACTGTTCTAGGTCCAAAAATCACGCTGTCCATATAAAATCCATGTTTTTTAAATTGAATTCTAATTTCAATAATTCTCTAAGATATTGATTTTGTTATGGTTAATCGACGAAATGCATAGGTGGTAAAATTTGGTTGTCCATATGGTTTTTAGGTTTAGTCCATGGTGGCTGTCCATACTTTGTCCATGCCCAAAAATAGGTTTGAGGAACGTATGGCTCTAATTTCGAACCTGTTGAACCTCAAAAACCAAATAATTATGAAAACAACAATTAAAAGAATAGGCGTGCTGCCGTTTGTAGCGTTAACACTAATGGGTTTTGTATTTTTTTCCTGTAGTAAAGGTGAAAGCTCAGGAGGCACTGACCCTATAGGTGGGACATCCGAAGCGGATATTGACGAAGTTGTTGCCAATCTTTCCTATGACCCTAATTCGCTTTTGGGTGTGGAGGATACAGGTAGCTCTAATACGGCCCGTACTCCAGGAGAAACGGTCGATTCACCTCCTGTTGTAGAAAACAATGTGACTACGAACTGTTCCACCACATCATACAACCTCAAAACCAATTATGAGGATATTGCGATATTAAAACCCAATGCTGGTATTATTTGGCCAGGGGCTTTGGTTAAAGTAGATGCCAATCTTAGAAATGGACTTCCAACCCCTGTTGCGCCCGATAGGGCTCCGTTGTCTTTACGAGTGGACCTGCCGGGAATAGCGGCGAATGGAAACTTTACCGTAGACAATCCTGACTTTAACTCGGTGGATGCGGGAATTGATGTTGCTTTGGAATGGTGGAATGCCAATGCCTATCAAGAAGGATATGTAAATGAAGCTAGTTCTTTTTCAGATTCAAAGACATCGTATAGCTCAAAACAAGTCAGTATGGATCTTGGTGTAAATATAGAATGGGCTTCAACCGATTTTAGTTCCCAGCTTAGTTATGAGAGCACTTCTATAAATAAAGTGGCCAATATGGTATACAAACAAGTGTTTTATACCGTTTCCATGGAAACCCCATCCAATCCCTCTGCTGTTTTTGGTGACAATGTTTCCACTTCGGAGGTAGAATCCATGTTTAATTCAAGTGCTCCCCCTGGGTATATTAAATCCGTAAGTTACGGAAGGATTATTATGTTCAGATTGGAAACTTCTTATCAAGCAACAGGAACCGAATTGGAAGCTGCCTTGGATTATGCAGCGGGCAAATCCAATAGTATTTCCGTAGAATCTGAATTAAAAAGCAAGGAGATCTTAGCAAGTTCAAACATTACCACCATAGTAATAGGGGGTAACGCCGAGGTTGCTTCCGAAGCCGTGAGTGCGAGAAGCTTTGGCGATCTGTCTCCAATTATAAAAGGAGAAAATGCGGTATATAGCAGAGACAATCCGGGCGCTCCTATTTCGTATACTGTGAGGTTCTTAAAAGATAATACCATTGCTAAAATGGGCTACACAGAAGATTATCAGGTGGAAGACTGTACCAGTGAAGGTATAACCCATAGGACTGTTGATTTTATAAATGACACTGGCCGCACGTTCAAGTTTGCCATCTCGTACAAGAACCAATTGCCGGGATCAGGTGGGTCCGTAACCAAAGCTAGTTTGGATGCTGATCCAAGTTTATGGAAAACAAGTAATGTAAGCGGTTCAATCAAGACCATTCAACCACCAAACGGTGCTTATGACATTACTATTTGGGTACAGGATGAAGATGGAGCGGATATATATCAATATAATATCGGCGATACTACCAACGGTAGTAATAGTTGTCATAGGGCAACCACAGGATTTTTAGGGTGTTGCTTAAAGATTGAGCAAGTTACCTGCTTATAAACCCAAAAGTTTTTCAAAGCAGCTGGCCGCTCAAGTGGGGTTCAACCATTTGATGCCGGCTGTTTTTTATACTACAATCAGAACAAGAATTATTGCTACGAATTCATGGATAAACTTCCAGCTGTTCTTCAAGAGAGTTATAGTATTTGATGACCAGCTAATCTTTGTTTTCCAGATACGCATCGATCATATGCTTTGTCTCTTTGATCTGTTCTAGGGTCAAGCCGAGATCATAAAGATTATCCTGTTTTATCTGTTCACTGTAATGCAGCAACCTTAAAAAATCGGAGTCCGCTTTTAGTGCTTCAAGGTTTTTTGGGGAGTTGACGATTTGACCAAACATAGTAATGAATCTAATTGCCTTGCAGTGTTTTTATCCTGCTTTTCATATGTTCGTTATAGTTCATTTCATTGGTTCCATTAAGAAGTATGGCTTTTTGGTAATTTTCTATGGCATTGGCGCTATCTTTTTTTACTTCATAGATTTCTGCTAAACTCGCCAAAGAAATCCACCAGTCTGGATTTGATTCTGCATTAAATTTAAATACCTCGAGTGCTTTATCGGTGTTGTGCTCACTATATAAATGAGAGTTGCCCAAACTGTTCACATTCCATTTTAAATTCTCAAAGTCGGAATTCGGGCTTTCCTTTTTAAGATTCTTAAATGATAATGCCGCTTTATCGAACCGACTTTTCAATATCAAATCCATAACTTCTTCTTCCAGGGTTGAACCTTTTAAGTCAGGGATTACAATTCTCGCAATATCATTGACAATGATGTCGTAGGCCGGGATTTCATATCCGTTCGATAATAAAATGATAGTAGTTTTTTGGTCCACGAACTTTCTAAAGGCAGCTAAGTTCCCACCCGAAAACCCATAGGAGGGTAACTTGTTCACAGGATAATTTCCCCAACCATATAAAAAACTATCCTTTTGATTGGTAAAAGTGAACGGCGTCCACATTTTAAATTTAGTTTGTTGGTCCAGTAGTATGTTATTATCCAACTGCCTGTTCCACTCAATAAATTTGTCCAGTGTAATATTCAATCCATTGCCGGAGTGTCCTCTTTTTCCATTGTTATTGGTGTCTTTTTCAAACAATTTCATTGCGTTGTTGTAAGAATATCTAGTGGCTCTATTGGCAATTTCCTCTTGTGCGTTGGAAGAAAACCGAACACCATTTTTGGAATTTTTAAATTGATTTTGGAGAATATACTCATCAAAGCTCAAACCGGTCACTTTCTCAATAATTCGGGCAAGCAACCAATAATTGGTTTGATTATACCTGAATTGATTTCCAGCGATAAATTCCATTTCATCTTTGGAAAGTTTGCCCATTAGTTCTTTATCTGTTAAAGAGCCATTGTATTTTATGATATCAGGCAATCCTGAAGAATGGCTCAACAGGTTTCCTATTTTGATTTCTTGCCATTGTAGGGGCAGATCATCTAGATACTTTGAAATTTTATCTTCTAAACTTAGTTTTCCATCTTGGATAAGTTGGAATATCCCTGTTGAGGTTATAAGCTTTGTTGTTGAGAAAACCCTGAACAATGTATTCTTGTCAACTTTAACGTTGCTTTCTAAAGTTGCTATCCCAAAGTATCCTTCATAAACGATCTTATCACCCTCAACAACAGCCAAAGCCAATCCAGGAATGTTGTGGATTTCCATGGTTTTGGTTAGGTAACGGTCGATTTCGTTTTTTAATTCGGCTGAAGAGGTTTCTTTAGTATGGTTGGTACAAGAAATGGTAAAAAGGAAAAGTAATAGCGTTGTTGAAATTTTGACTGTTCTCATTATTTTGAATGTTCGTTTTAATAAAGACGGTTCCCATTGTTGGATGTGGCAATTCTAATAAGATTTTAAGGGAAAAAGGTTGGTTGTGCTCGCTCCAAAAGAAGGCCTTCTTATTTTATGGCTTCCACCAATTCCAATTGGTCCACGCTTACATCGGGTGAATATTCCATAATTGACCATGGCCTTTCCTTTTTATCGATTGTTTTTCAGCGTTTGCTGTTTCGTTTTTAGAATGTGGAGCATTTCGAAGATCAGCGGCATTTCTTCTTATTTATGACATATTTTAAAAGTATATCATGAATTCTGTAACCTAATTGAATTGACAACAATCATATAGATATAACTTTTAAAACATAAACAATGAATGACTTTGTCTTTGGACCTGGAATTGTATTATTGGCTTTGTTTGTTGTTGCAGGATACACAATCTACGCTTTTATCAAAGCATCGCATTTGGAGCGAATGGCAAAAATTGAAAAAGGTATTGATACGAATACACCTTCCAATGGCCGATACCTGGAATTAAAACTGGGAATGTTAATGGTCGGTATTGCTTTCGGTTTGCTTTTGGCACACTTCATAGAAAAAACTTTAAAAATTGACGAAGTGGTTTTTTACCCGTCTTTGATGCTTTTGTTTGGTGGTATAAGTCTTATCGCATCATTTTTTTGGGCAAAGAGGTTACAGAAAAACAAATAACCCTTTATGGATGCCCATTACATAAATGAGGTTTTAAACGGAAACACCAACGCTTTTTCTTATTTCATAAGAACATATCAAAACAAGGCTTTTGGAGTGGCCATTTCAATTGTCAAGTGTGAAGATGATGCAAAGGATGTGGTTCAAGACAGTTTTATTACAGCCTATTGTTCGCTGGCCAACTTTCGGAATGACGCAAAGTTTACCACTTGGTTTTACAGCATTGTGGTCAATACGGCATTGCAATTTATAAAAAGAGAAAAGCGAAAAGAGGAAGTGGTAGTGGAATATTCCATTACGGAAGATGAAAAAACCGCTTTCAATAACGCCATCGGCCAATTAGAAAAACAAGATTTGAAGAAGCTGATAAAACGAGTATTTGAAAAAATACCCGTTAAAGAAACTTTGGTCTTGCAATTATATTACATCGACGACCTAAGCATCAATGAAATAAAGGACGTAACCGACTTTACCATATCTAACGTAAAAGTCCTTTTGCATCGAGGAAGAGCAAGTTTTTATACGATTCTAAAGAATGAAAAAATCAATAAACCCTACTTAGATGGGAAATAAAGACCACTTAAAAGAAATATTGGAAAACATAGACGAAGTAAATGAGCCCATTGACTTAGAGGGCATTATTTTGAAAGCCATACAGAAGGAGGAACATTCAAAAGTTCAAATAGCCCATTATAAAGCTAAAGGGATAAAGGCTTTAGTGCTTTCGGGTATTTTGATGATAATCCTTGGAATACTTTTTAGCCTCCCAAATAGTGTCCGCTCGTTTGAAAGTTCAATGGTAACATACACTTCGATAGTCTTAACGCTGTTTATTCTTTTTATTCAGCTTGAAATGGGGAGAACAAGAATATTTAACAATCAGAAAAACAATTTATCATGAAAAATATAAAACGAGTCTATACAATAAAAAGTAGAGCAAAATACTTTATAACGGCCACGTTCATGGTGCTAATCGCACTCATGTTCTCGGTGAGGGCAAATGCCCAAATAAATACAAAACAAATAGATAGCATAGTTGATAAGGTAATTGGCACACTCGATAATACAGTCGGTTTTGCAATTGGCGTCGTCAAAGACGGTCAGATTGTGCATGTTAAAGGTTATGGCGTCAATTCAGTGGATTCTAAAGAGGCCGTGACCGCTGATACTCCTTTCGGAATTGCCTCCAATTCCAAAGCTTTTACGTCTGCTGCTTTGGCGATTTTGGTCGACCAAGGAAAAATTAACTGGGAAGATAAGGTTATAGATTACATTCCAGAATTTAAAATGTACAATGATTATGTCACGAACAATTTCAATATCCAAGACCTTTTGACCCATCGAAGTGGTTTGGGGCTTGGAGCAGGTGACCTGATGATTTTTCCAGATGGTTCCAATTTTACAATCGATGATGTACTAACATCATTTCAATATTTTGAACCTACCACAGCATTTAGAACTCAATTTGATTATGATAACCTATTATACCTGGTGGCCGGAGAACTTACGGCACGAGTTGGTGGCAAAACATGGGAGGAATTTGTGGATGAGGAAATTCTTGAACCATTGCAAATGAACCATTCGTACCCAAGCTACAGTACTGCTTTGAAAAATGGAAAACTTGCCGTTGCACATGCTTTTGATGGCAAATCGTTGAAAGCAATACAAAATCCAAAACCTGATTCCAATACAAAACAAATGATGAACGGCGCAGCCGGCGGAATTTGGGCCAGCGCAAATGATATGTGCAAATGGATGTTGGTTCAATTGAACGAAGGTAAATATGGCTCTAATTTGGACGAAACTTTATTCTCGGAACGCCAACAGCAAGAAATGTGGAGTATGCACACCCCTATAAACAGGCAACAAGATCCAAGGTCACCTTTTAAAGTTCATTTTTCGGGATATGGATTGGGTTGGTTTTTATCAGATTTTAATGGATTTCTCAAAGTTGAACATTCAGGATTAATCGCGGGAATGTCCTCGGAGGTTACTTTAATTCCAGAGCTCGAACTGGGAATCGTGGTTTTGAACAATTCCGAAGGAGCAGATTTTTTAAATGGTTTGATGGGTTTTATTTTGTTGGATGAGTATTTACAGTTAGAAACTGGGGTCAATTGGCTCGAAATGGCAAAAGGGATGCAACAGCAACGACAAGAAATGGGTGACCCTGATTCTGAAAAAGTTTGGGCCGTAGTCGAATCAAATAATGATGTTAAAATCAGAAAGGATAGTTATATTGGAATTTATGAAGACGACTGGTTTGGGAGAGTAGAAATATTTGAAAAAAATGGAGATTTATGGTTTAAATCACATAAGTCACCAAGACTAAACGGTAAAATGTCATTCTACAAAGGCAATACATTTGCAATAAAATGGGAATATCAAGATATGAAAGCGGATGCTTTTGCCATTTTTTCGCTAGACGAAAATGGTAAGGCACAGCACATCAAAATGAAAGGGATTTCCCGTTTTATCGATTTCAGTTTTGATTTCCAAGATTTAGATTTAAATAGGGTAGTCGTTAATCCTTGAACCGATAGGAGAATATGATAAGCATTTATGCAATCTCAATTTAGAAGAGCCAAAAAACTCTTTTCACCTAGTTAAAAATTGGATCCAGGAATGACATCGAGCTATTTCTTGGCCTCCACCAATTCCAATTGGTCTACGCTTACGTTGGTGGTAAACATACCGTAATTGACTACTGCCTTGCCTTTTTCCAGGGTGTCGATGCTGCCCACGGCCTTACCGTCCATTAAACGTACTCGATCGCCGATTTTAAATACTGGTCGGGGTTTGTTCTTTTCGGCCTGGATCTCTTTTTTCTTTTTGACTTTCTTCTCTACCCTTACTTTCTTGATTTTTTGCTCCAGCTCTTGGGCCACCTGTTTTTGTTCCTGTTGTTTGGCTTTTGCCTTTTTGGCATTGGTTTTTTTACGCTTGCTGTTTTCCGTTTCCACAATACGGAGCATTTCAGAGATTAACGGACGTTTCTTTTTATCAATAAAGTATTTTTCCGCGGCCGTGTTCACCTTGTTGCCCAACTGTATCATACGTTGGTTGTGGTCGTACATCTCTTGGTAACTCTCCAACTTGGATTTGATTTTTGTATTGAGCTTTTCCAATCGTTCCGATTCTTCCCGAGCCTTGGATTCCTCCTCCTTCAACTTGGAACCAGTTTCTACCATTTTGCTGCGTTCTTTTTGGAGTTTGGCAATGGTAGCATCAAACCGCACCTTTCCTCGTTCAATCTTCTTTTTGGCCTTATTGATCAACGAGTAGGGAATGCCGTTCTTTTGTGCGACCTCAAACGTAAAGGAACTTCCCGCCTCACCCAAAACCAGCTGAAAAGTGGGTTCCAATGTTTTGGAATTAAATAACATATTTGCATTGGTCGCATGTGGTAATTCGTCTGCCAGTGCCTTAAGGTTTGCATAATGCGTGGTGATAACTCCATAAGCATCACGTTCATAGAAAATCTCTAAAAAAGCTTCCGCCAATGCGCCACCTAATTCAGGATCACTACCCGTACCAAATTCATCTATTAAGAACAATGTTTTATCGTTGCACTTCTTTAAGAAGTAGTTCATGTTCTTTAGTCGATAACTATAGGTACTTAAATGATTTTCAATGGATTGATTATCTCCAATATCGGTTAAAATTTTATCAAAAAAGCAAACAGAACTGCGTTCATGCACCGGAATCAACATCCCACTTTGAAGCATCACCTGTAGCAACCCAATTGTTTTCAGTGTAATACTTTTTCCACCTGCATTGGGCCCCGAAATCACAATGATTCGATTTTCTTTATGCAGTTTTATGGTTTGTGGCCAGGTTTTTTCGTTCTTTCGTTTGTTGGAGAGATAAAGCAAAGGATGGTAGGCATCACGAAGGTGCATTTCCCGTTCTTCATTTATTTCAGGCAACAAACTGTTCATCTCGTTGGCATACTTTGCCTTGGCAGCAGTAATGTCCGTATCCGAAAGATACGTTTGGTATTCCCGTAACAATTCCAGATACGGTCGTATCTCATCCGTTAGCTTATTGAGGATACGTTGAACCTCTTCTTTTTCCTCAAACTCCAAATTGCTGAGTTCTCGGGTGTAGGACAAGGTGGCTTCTGGCACTATATAAACGATACTGCCTGTTTTGGAAGTGCCCATAACTGTACCCTTCACTTTTTTGCGATGCATGGCCTTAACGGCCAATACCCTTCGGTTCTCCACAACAGATTCGCGTATCTCATCCAAGAAATCGGAAGATTGGTAACGGCCAAGAGCAGCACTAAAACTTTGATTGATTTTACTGCGAACCTCATTGATTTGACTACGGATGTATCGGAGTTCATCTGAAGCGGAATCTTTGATTTCCCCGAATTTGTCGATAACATCATCAATAGCAGCGGGAATTTCGGGATGCAGCTCCAAAGCATTCACTTTTTCAAAAAGCAAAGGATAGTATTCCTTGAACTTTTTAAAGAACTTTTGGTGAATGGCAACGGTTTTGCAGATGCTGCCAATTTTTCGGAACCCCGATATTTCTAAAGTGCTGTTGTCAATCTTTAACAGGCCCAGTTCGTTGTTGATATGGTCGAACCCGTGATTGGGAATGCGGTTATCGTTGGAAAAAGAGGCCAGATACTCGGAAGTTTGCCCTAAAACCTTCATCAGTTCCTCTTTGTGTTGGAACGGTTTTATGACCAAGGCATCTTCTTTGCCCAACTCCGTATTGCATCGTGCCGCGATTTGTGTCAATACCGTTGGGAACTCGAGATCTTGAAGTGTTTTGGGGTGAATGTTTCGCATCTTTTTCTACTAGCAGCGCAAAGATAGGATTTTGATGCGTTTTTGTAGTGTACCGCTCTAGCAAAAACAATTCGCTTTACGTACTTTTGATATATACCTAGTTAATTACTTTGAACCGATATCCTATGAGGAGCGACAATACTGTAATTTATATTATCGCCGGCATTATTTTACTGCATTTTGTTGTGGGCATCGGGTACTTGATCTATAAATTGACAAAAAAGAAGTAAAGTCAGCACATGGAAGTGAATATTGAGCCGAGTTGGAGAACCCAGCTGAACGATGAGTTTGAAAAGCCCTATTTCCAAGAATTAGCAACATTTGTAAAAAACGAATACCAACAAAATACTTGTTACCCAAAGGGTAAGGATATTTTTTCCGCTTTTGACCATTGCCCGTTCCAAGAAATTAAAGTGGTAATCATTGGGCAAGACCCGTACCACGGGCCCAATCAAGCGAATGGACTTTGTTTCTCCGTTAAAGATGGTATTCCGCATCCTCCATCCTTGGTGAATATTTTTAAAGAAATTAAAGTGGATATGGGAAAAACCTATCCCGAAAGTGGAAACTTAGAACATTGGGCAGAGCAAGGTGTACTTTTGTTGAATGCCACCTTAACGGTTCGTGCGCATCAAGCAGGAAGCCATCAAAAAAAAGGTTGGGAACAATTTACCGATGCGGTGATTAAAACGGTTTCTCGTGACTTGGAAGGCGTTGTTTTTTTGCTTTGGGGCGGATTTGCCAAGAAGAAATCGTCTTTGATAGATAAAAGTAAACATCACATTCTTACCTCTGGACATCCTTCGCCCTTGAGTGCCAATCGTGGACTGTGGTTCGGCAATCAGCATTTTAGTAAAACAAACGGGTTATTGGCCCAGATGGGCAAGGAACCGATTGATTGGTAAGCCAATTGGAATTGTTCGCTTTTTTTGATTTTACATATTCCAATTAATTATTTCCAAAGAAATTCTGAGGCATCTTGGATTTTCTCAATTAAATTAAGGTCGTGCAATCTTGACTGTACTTCGTTCAAAGTTTTTTCCGATAGCTGCACTTGCCCCCAAGTAGTTTTGGATAGCCATTCCTTAATATCCTCTAATTTCTGCTCGTATCGGTTGGACAAGGTCCTGTCAATACTTGGGATTTGCTTGAATTCCGAAGTATAGGTATTTATCACTTCTAAAATGTGTTTTAGGACACCTTCACTTTCTTTTAGAAATGCATCAGAAGCTGCAATCACAAAACAAGGCCAAGGGGTAGGGCAGTCACCCAACCGTTTAAAAGTTCCGTTGTCTACAAGCGGTTTGGTGGTGAAGTGCTCCCACATGAAATAGGCGTTGGAACCACTTGATAGATTTTCCACGGCACCATTCAGGTTATCAATGATTTCAAATTTAAGATTTTCAGTGTTCCATCCTTGATTCTGCGCATTGATATAGGCCATTAAATGACTTCCGCTACCCATTCTACTGATGGCCACCTTATCATCTTTTAAAGACTCAATGGAATCCCTTTTGCTTTTTGCATCTACATGGATGCCCCAAAGAAGTGGAGAGGAGACATATTCTTGAACAATTTTGCTGAGGTTACCCTGTGAAATGCTCTTGATGATGCCTTCGGTAAGGATAATACCGATATCAGCTTCTCCATTCTGCAGCATTTCGGTCATTTTCCCCGTTCCCTCGGGAATATCCGACCATTCCAGTTGAATACCCCTATCCTCAAATGCATTGTCTTCCATGGCCAAGTGCCAAGGAAGGTTAAAATGTTCGGGGACCCCAATTATTTTCACCGTTTTCATGCGTCTCGATTCTTTGTGGGTTAAAATTATGATTCCGTGTGGTATCTTTCAAAAAAATGGGAGTAGAAAATTATACCAATTGACTTTTGGCGATTTGTTTCAAGGTGTATTGAATCAATTCATCTATGGTCTTGTGTCCTTGTTTTGAGAATTCACCTGTAGCTCTATTGGCCAAAATCGCATTGAGAGAAACAGCTCGATGTCCATGCATTTTTGCAATACCGTACATGGCAGCGGTCTCCATTTCAAGATTGGTTATCCTAGAATCCCTAAAGGAAAAATTGGCTAGCCTTTCATTGAAATCAGGAATAGCTAGCTTTAACCGAAGTGATCTTCCTTGTGGGCCATAAAAACCTGAATTTGTACCTGTTATACCTAATCGTATACGATTTGAAGTAAAAATATTGCCCAACTCCTTATCAAAATCAACCACATATGGGTGAATGTTGAGCTTATCCCAACCCAAGTATTCTTTCAGTGCCTGTTCCAGTTCCATATTTTTGATGTGTCCACAATCATAAAAGTGCATAAGGTTATCGAACCCAATACCGGCGGAACTGATTAAGAAAGTGTCTACTGGTATATCAGGCTGAAGAGAACCCGATGTACCGACCCGTATAAAATTGAGGCGTGTTTTTTGTGATTTGATTTGCCTTGAAGTGAAATCGATGTTGGCTAGGGCATCCAGTTCATTAAAAACAATGTCGATATTGTCGGTTCCAATACCTGTAGAGATTACAGTAATTCGTTTTCCTGAATAGTGCCCTGTGTGGGTAACAAACTCACGTTTGCTTTTGTTCACTTCGATAGCGTCAAAGTATTTGGAAACCTCATGCACGCGGTTTTGATCACCTACTGTTATAATGGTGGTCGCAATATCTTCAGGAAGAAGGTTGAGATGGTAAATGCTCCCATCAGGATTCAGAATAAGCTCTGAACTGCCCAGTGATGAGCCCATTTGCTACAATTTAAGGATTCGGTCAGTTTCTGTATTATATAGGAAGTTATACTTTAAGGAACCGCCCAAATACATTTGATTATCACGTAGTTCCGAATAGTAATTTGCTTCTAGTTTTAACACGTCCAACCCTCTTTTGGTCAATTTAACAGGGTCAAACGAACTAAAAAGTGGTTTTAAAGAAGATATTATTCGGTCGTATTGTGTATCTCCAAAACCGTAGAAACCTTGGTTCGTTAATAATTCCCTCATTAACTCTTTTCTGGATCCAGGTTTCTCTTGCTTGGCCACCTCCAATATGTGGTTCTCCAAATCGTTAAGTCCGTTTTTAATGGTAGGGAATCGTTTTAGGTGTGTTTTTAAGGCGTCAGAGAGGTACTCGAATTGAAAATCATTATTGGCAATCTGGTTTTCCAATCGAATTGGGTTATCACTGCAGTACAATTGCCAGATATAATCTGCATATTCTATATCGTCCTGCGAAAGAACTTTTTTGTTTTCGTAGAGCTCAAGCAGTTTTTCATCGTTGAGCTCATTGAGACCGTAAAGTTTGTCGGAACCCTCTACCTTGCCACTACATACCAATGAAATTTCAGCATGCCTTCTGTGAGTTTTTAGCCAACTGATCACAGCTAGCATATTGATTTGGCAAAAAAGATCATATTCGAACCAAAGAACAATTTGATCCTGTTGTTTGTGATTACAAAGAGACCGATATTCCTTCAGGGTTTTCTCGATGAACCAAGACTTGGAAACTTGGTAATTTTTATTGAGGAACTCAAATCTTGTTTTCCAAAAAGATTCGCTTCCTACTGTGGATAGGGTCTTGCCTTCGCAAAGCATTTCCCTCCAGGTAATTACATCTCCATTAAATTGCAAAGATTGTAATCTAGACGTGAAACTGTCCCCGTTGGTTATGTGCAACAGTGATTTCATTTTCAGCTCAGTTTTCGTTGGTTAGGAATAATAAAAGTAAGCTTTAAAGCAGGAACACAAAAATTTTTTCACAAAACATTGGTATTTGTGGCTACTTTTTAACATGCAGAAAAAACCGAAATGGTTTTTTGTCGAATTATCAGTTATCCACCAACACGCTTTACGGAAAAACCATTTTCCTTTAGGAAATCCATAATTTTGTCCCGGTAATCCCCTTGAATGATAATAGCTTCATTCTTAAAGCTTCCACCGACACCCAAAAGCGTTTTTAAGTCTTTTGTCAATTTTTTAAAATCGCTATCGGCACCATTGTACCCTTCAAGTATGGTGACGGGTTTGCCTTTACGTTTTTCATATTTGCAGACGATAGGGTCGTCCTGTATCCAATAAGCAGGTTTTTCCTTATTGTTTTCAGGTTCTTCCGCCGGAACGTGGTCTGGAAATAAGTTTTTAAGCTGGTCTCCTAAGTCCATTGCTATTTTTTTATCAATCCTAAATCAATCAACCTTTCATGAAGATATTCCCCAGCGGTAATATCCTTAAAAGCTTTGGGATGTTTGTCATCAATACAGTTCTCCAAACAGTTCAATGGCATATCGCTCACAGGATGCATAAAAAATGGAATGGAATACCTTGAAGTGCCCCATAGTTCTTTGGGTGGATTTACTACTTGGTGGATGGTTGACTTCAATTTATTGTTAGATAGTCTGGAGAGCATATCTCCAACATTGATCATTAACTGGTCAGGCTTTGCAATGGCATCCACCCAATTACCTTCGTGGTCTTTTACCTGAAGCCCTTTTCCGTGAGCTCCCATTAACAAGGTGATAAGGTTGATGTCGCCATGAGCAGCCGCTCGCACGGCATTTTTGGGTTCTTCGGTAATCGGAGGATAGTGGATAGGTCTTAAAATGGAGTTGCCATTTTTAATGTAGTCATCAAAATAGGTTTCTTCTAAACCTAAGTGCAATGCAAGAGCACGAAGCACATACTTTGCGGTTTTTTCCAACATTTTGTAGGTTTCCTTGCCCACCTCATTAAAATCAGGGAGCTCCTCTACGGTTACGTTGTCGGGGTATTCGGCTTCTAGCTTTGGATTGTTCTCTACATATTGCCCAAAATGCCAAAATTCTTTAAGGTCACCTTCTTTTTTGCCTTTGGCGTGCTCTTTTCCAAAGGAAGTATATCCTCGTTGACCGCCAATGCCTTCTATTTCGTATTCATTTTTTACTTCTTGAGGAAGATTAAAGAACTTTTTTATTTCGGCATATAGGTTTTCCACCAATTTATCAGATAAAAAATGTCCGCTTAGTGCCACAAAGCCAATATCTTCAAAAGCGGCACCGATTTCTTCAACAAACTTTTCTTTTCTTTTTGGGTCGCCCGAAACAAAATCTTTCAGGTCCACACTTGGAATTGCACTCATATTATCATCTTTGAAATATGTCAAAAATAAGTAATAATGCCGAAGGTTTTGGAATTTTGGAGTGTTTTGAAAGGCTTTTTACTACTTTTAACCGACAGAATTTTATTGTATGAGGTATCATGTTGGCGGCTTAGAACAACAAAAGTTGCTGGATTTGTACAAAGGGATGCTGAAGCCGAGAATGATAGAGGAAAAAATGTTAATTCTTCTGCGGCAGGGCAAAATTTCCAAATGGTTTAGTGGGATAGGGCAAGAGGCCATTTCCGTGGGTGTCACCAAGGCGCTCAAGGAAAATGAGTATATCCTTCCCATGCACCGGAACCTGGGTGTTTTCACTTCTAGAGACATCCCGTTGAATCGACTTTTTGCACAATGGCAAGGAAAACAAAGCGGGTTTACCCAAGGCAGGGACCGTAGTTTTCATTTTGGCACACAGGAATACAAAATTGTTGGGATGATTTCTCATCTGGGTCCTCAACTTGGGGTTGCAGATGGTATCGCTTTAGCGGATATGTTGCGAAGAAAGAAGCGGGTCACGGCTGTTTTTACAGGAGAAGGTGCAACCAGTGAAGGTGATTTCCATGAAGCTTTAAATGTTGCTTCTGTTTGGAATTTGCCCGTTTTGTTCTGCATTGAAAATAACGGGTATGGCCTATCCACCCCAACAAACGAGCAATATAATTGCGAACATCTAGCGGACAGGGCCAAGGGATATGGTATTGAGTCCAGAATTATTGATGGGAACAATATTTTAGAAGTCTATGCTAAGGTGGATGAACTTTGCAAGGCCATCCGAAGAAGACCACGTCCAGTACTTTTGGAGTTCAAAACGTTTCGGATGCGCGGGCATGAAGAAGCCAGTGGAACCAAGTATGTCCCGGATAAATTGATGAAGGAATGGGGGAAGAGGGATCCAATTTCCAATTATGAAAGTTTTCTGTTGGAGGAAGGGGTGCTTACAAAAGAATTGATTGAGGACATCAAAGCAGGTTTTATCGAAGAAATCAACTCGAACTTGCAGCTGGCTTTTGATGAGTCAGAAGTGTCTTCAACTGAAAGTAAAGAATTAAAAGAGGTTTATCAAGAATTTGATTATCAAAATATTGAAACGGAATCAAACGAATTTGAAAACATTCGATTTGTTGATGCCATATCACAAGGACTGGAACAATCCATGTATCGTCACAACGAACTGATAATCATGGGGCAAGATGTTGCTGATTATGGAGGTGTTTTTAAAATTACGGAAGGTTTTGTACCGAAATTTGGAAGGAGCCGGGTAAGAAACACACCCATTTGTGAGTCGGCGATTGTTTCTACCGCCATGGGATTGTCCATCAACGGGATGAAAGCTGTTATGGAGATGCAGTTTGCCGATTTTGTAAGTTCGGGGTTCAATCCGATTGTCAACTATTTGGCCAAAATACATTACCGCTGGAACGAAAAAGCGGATGTGGTTATTCGAATGCCCTGCGGTGGTGGTGTAGGGGCGGGACCTTTTCATTCGCAAACCAATGAGGCCTGGTTTACGAAAACTCCTGGGCTCAAAGTCGTATATCCTGCTTTTCCGTATGATGCCAAAGGATTGTTGAACACGGCTATAAACGACCCGAATCCCGTCCTCTTTTTCGAGCACAAAGGATTGTATAGAAGCATTAGAGGTGATGTTCCCACCGATTATTATACGCTGCCATTTGGTAAGGCCAGTCTTTTAAGGGAAGGGAATTCCATATCGGTGGTCACTTATGGTGCAGGAGTGCATTGGGCTATGGAAACTCTCGAAAAGCATCCAGAAATAGATGTAGACCTTGTAGATTTAAGAACGCTTCAGCCTTTGGATACGGAAACCATTTTTGCTTCGGTAAAAAAGACGGGGAAATTGATTGTGCTTCAAGAAGATACCTTGTTTGGCGGAATAGCCAGCGACATTTCTGCCATGGTGATGGAAAATTGTTTTGAATACTTGGATGCCCCGGTCAAAAGGGTTGGGAGTTTGGAAACTCCGGTACCCTTTGCAAAATCTCTTGAAGCTGATTATTTGCCTAATAAAAGGTTTGAAGAGGAATTAATTGAATTATATCAATATTAAAACCAGTTGGTTAGCTATTTTTTTAATAATTTAACAACTAGAAACATACCCCAAATCGTATATTTTTTGAACATTAACTTAATTCTTATGATTAAACGATCACTTTTACTTTTTACGGTGATGGGACTTTTGCTCTCGTCATGTTCCGTTTCCAAAAGCGCTAGAACGCAGCGAAATCTGTTCAGTGGCACTTGGAATTTGGATAACGTTTACTACGAAAACAATACTGGAAATTTTAAATCGACCATCTTCAATGATGCAGAAGATATTTGCTTTGAAGACAGTGAATGGTTTTTTAGGGACAACAATAGTACAGGACGGTATACTATTAAGCAAAGCTCACTTTGCCAAGGTGGAGACCGTTTTTTTAGATGGTCCGTAGTGGAGCCGCAACAGAACTACCAAAGTCAGCTGCAGTTTAAGTTTATAGACGAAAACCGAAAGGATATCTCTGGAGGATATGGGTATCGTCTGAACATTGTGAGTCTATCGGAGCAATCCATGACGCTTAACTCCAATGTTTCAGTTGACGGAAAACCCGTGACTATTGTTTACGAATTCTCAAAAAAATAATTACATGAAAAATATAGTTTTAAAAGGAGCGACTGCTTTTTTGGCGTTGACCATGATTATTAGTTGTGATGCCATCAAAAATGCAAATAACACTCAAAAAGGTGCTGCAATTGGTGCTGGTGGTGGTGCCGTTATCGGTGGTGTTATCGGTAACAATGTAGGTAAAGGAAATACCGCACTTGGCGCCATTATTGGTGCTGTAGTGGGTGGTGCTGCCGGTGGTTACATTGGAAACCGTATGGACCGACAGGCAGAACAAATCGAACAAGAAATACCTGGTGCCGAAGTACAAAGAGTAGGTGAGGGAATCAATGTTACTTTTAGTGGGGAGAATGGTGTTTATTTTGACACTAACAAATCCGACATTAAAGGTGCTTCCGCTACCACTTTGGATAAATTGGCCGGAATCTTTAAGGAATATCCAAAAACCAACATATTAGTGGAAGGTCATACTGATAGTGACGGTGCAGCCGAATACAATATGGGCCTGTCCCAGAGAAGGGCACAAGCCGTAACCGGTTATTTGGTGGCTAAAGGCATTTCCAGTGGACGATTTACAACCAAATGGTATGGTGAGGAACAACCTGTGGAAAGCAACGAAACTGCCGCAGGTAAAGCCGCCAACAGACGGGTAGAGCTTGCCATTGTTGCAAGTGACGAGCTTAAAGAAGAAGCTTACGAGAAAACCGAGAATTAGGCATCGACCTAAAATTTGGATATAAAGGCCCGGTCAATACCGGGCTTTTTTTTGTTTATAGATGTTAAATAAACCATTAAATGTGAGTTAAGCCATCTGGAATTTGAAAGAATTTATGTAACTTAATAGAGGTCAATCTGTTAATTTTAAATCTTTTGAGATTCTATGGAAAACATCACCCCAAATAGTTTTAAGGATAAGCAAGAACTACTGGTGAGGGTGGAGCGAAATAATAGAATGGTACAGCGCCTATTGCAAAAATTAAACTCGTACACCTATGAACCAAAATGCCCTCAGCAATTTGAAAAATTTTATGAATTGAAAAGGAGCATCCAAAACTTTACAGAACATCACCAACAGGTCGTGTCCAAGATCAAACAACGAAAGGCGGATTTAAAAGATATAAACAATAAAGAAGTTGAGCAACACTTGGATAACTTCAAAAAATTGGAAAACGATATTGCTTCCTACCTTGTGGATTAACAATCTCACTTGGGTTATCGGTACAATAAATTACTCTAAAATTTATCGGCATCGATAATTTCTTCCATAAACATACGTAATATTGCAAGGCAGTTAATCTGTCTTCTTATGGCAAAATCCTCAAACTCTGCCCTCGTCATCTTGGCTTTTTTTGCCATCTATGTTATTTGGGGCTCTACATATCTGTTAAACAAGATAGCTGTATTGGAATTGGAGCCTTTTATGCTGGCTAGTTGTAGGTTCACTACGGCAGGATTATGTATTTTCCTTTTGGCCAAGATTATGGGAATCCCCTTGACCATTACCAAAAAGCAGTTGCTAAACACCATAATCGCGGGAATTCTATTTCTTAGTTTTGGAAATGGAGTAGTGGTATGGGCACTTCGCTACGTGGATAGTGGTTTTGCCGCATTGGAGATTTCTTCCCAACCCTTGATTATTTTGTTGTTGATGCGTGTTTTACAAGGCAAAAAAATTCAGCCCATGTCGGTAATAGGGGTCATTTTTGGCATTGTTGGAATTTATTTACTGGTAAGTCAAAAGCAGGTAATTGCACAAGAAGATTCCATTATTGGAATGGTCATGATATTCTTTTGCATGCTCAGCTGGGCCTACGGAAGTCTTTTTGTAGCCAAAGCAGATCTTCCTACCAATTATTTTGTCAACACTGGCTATCAAATGTTCACGGCAGGACTGATTTTGGCCCTAATGAGCCTTGGGTTTGGTGAAAAATGGTCTTCCCCGTTGGTTTGGAGTGGAGAGGTGCAAATTTCCATGGTTCTCTTGGTGATCTTTGGAAGTATATTGGCCTTCACATCCTTTAATTATCTTTTAAAGGCGGTATCTCCGGAAAAAGTGGCAACATCTACCTATGTAAACCCCATTGTTGCCTTATTGTTGGGTTGGTATTTTTTGGATGAACAGATTACGTTGCAGTCCGTAATTGCGGCAACCATCCTTTTAACTGGAGTATATTTTATCAATACCAAAAAAACACTGGCCATTTTTGAAAGGTTTAAAAGATAGATCTCTTAATTCAATACGTCAAAGCGGTGTGTGTATTTGATGGTAAGTGTTTGATTGTTCAAAGCATCTAATAAATCATCATCTTTAACCACGTTAAAAACCACAAAGAGGCCTGTATTTGCATTTTGGAGCCATCCAAAACGGGCATTTACCGAAGTGATGTTGGAAACATTGTTACGCTGAATCAAACTCTGAACAAAAATCCGTGGGGTAAATGAATATGAAAGTCTCAATCCGCCCACTAGTGCCGTAAGGTCGCCAGTGTCTAACTGTATATCGCTATGACTAAAAGTCAAGGAAGAATTGAATTTGTCTCCGACCCTATAGTTCACCGTGCCACTATTGGAAATTTGGTTCCCGTTAAAATATCCTCCAATAATGGTTCGGGTATCAAAAGCCAAAGCGTTATTGGGATTGGTGGTGATTACCAATTGTAATTCCTCATTATTATAATAGCCAACAGGAACCGTTACATCTGAAATTGTGAAATCTTGAAATACCTGTTCCGCCGTAAAGTTGATTCCAGTGTGGATTTCTAGCCCACTTTTAAAAACCCAGTGGTTATCTACATGCAAAAAGCTAGTAACCAATTCATTGTCAAAATTCCAATATCCACGATAAGAAACATGGGGTCTAATTTCCAAAAGCTTACCTGCATTTTTAAATCTATGGGTTTTAAAAACTAAGAATTCCGGTTTTTTAAAGGCGGTTCGCTGCAAAAAGCCTACTTCTGGGTTAAATCCTTCACCAACTTCCGTATAACCTACATTTAAACGCCATCCGTTCCAATCGTAATTCCCTAGAATTTTGAAGGCATGGTCGTTTTCCTCGATACCTGATGTGACACTTTTGGCTACAAACCCCGCAATTTCCGCTTTATTTCCAATACCCCATTTACCATCTACGGCAAAAACACGGTTGTAGTCATCTTCTAGACTTCCCAATCCTGAACGATTGATGAAAATACCACCAACGGAAGAACGCGTGCCAGAAACATTATGGTTGACACGTGCTACGGTAAAATTGTTCTTTTCGATGCCTGCATCGCTCACATCATCGGTAAACATGCTCAAAAAACCAATATTGGTCTGACCTACTTTACCTGAAAGTCTGGCACCGCCAATAATGGGAACCAAACTGCCATCATCACTAATTCCTATCCGCCTACTAAAAAATAGGTCTACCTCTCCTGGGCTCCCCACACTAAATTGTCCGGCATTTTCCAGAAAAAAGGCCCTTTTCTCAGGAAAAAACAGATTGAATCTATCCAAATTCACTTGTTGGTCATCTACCTCTACTTGGGCAAAATCGGTATTGTAGGTAAGATCCAAAGTAATACTGGGGGTTACACTATATTTTACATCCAATCCAGCATCGAAGTTGGTGTCGGTTTCATTGGGTTCTATCGACTTATCATTCACGTATTTACCAAGGACATAAGGTATCAGTTTTAAATTGCCGGGGTTTTTAAGGTCCAATCCTCCCAAATTTCCAGCAAGTGACAATCGTTTCATGTCAAATCCTAGCGGAAGCGAGGTCCAATAGGCCGTTTCGGTGTTTTTACTGATATTTCGCTGAAAATTAAGTCCCCAGGTTTTGTTATCTCCCGGTGCAAAACGGAGGGATCTAAAGGGAATGGCGAATTCTGCGCTCCAGCCATAATCTCCAATTTGTGAACGCACCTTCCAAGTGGCATCCCAGTTAATGTTGGTTCCACCAATAACACCACCTTGTTGTCGATTGGCATTGTTGTTTCCCTTTCCTTCATTATCAATTTGAGCATCGTACTCCATGCCCTGAGCATTGGTGCCGAACAAAAAACCGTTTTGTCGGTCGTGATAGGTGTCGATTATAAATAAAAAGCTATCCTCATCATTAAGGTCCGCATCTCGTCGTGAATCGGAAACCACTATTTGATCAGCATCATTATCATAACAAACCACCGACACGTAAAACGTAGTGTTGGTATAGGCAATTCGAACTTCGGTACGTTCCGAAACAGCTGCTCCATAATTAGGACGGATTTGAACTAAATCCTTGATTGCCGGAACCATTTGCCATACAGGGTCGTTGATTACTTCGCCGTCTACTTGTGGATTTTCTTGTAGTAGCGCAGCTTGATAATTGGGTTTTTGAATGGTGTTCCTTGTGCTCTTAGGTTGGTTTTGCTGTGAATGGGCAATAAAAAAACAGAAAAAAAAAGCAAAAACAGAAGTTTTTATAGGCAGTTTCATCAAGGTCAGTTTAGTTGGTTCGCTAAATATAATGTATAAATAGAAATTCGTTTGAAGATTTCGTAAATTGTGGTAGGCAAATAATGTGACAGATGAGAACAATTTTAAAACTTGGTTTACTTGCTTCCATAGCATTGTTCTTGGCATGTTCAGCAAGTTCAAAGACCACCGCAACTCCAGAAGAAATAGCTGCGATGGAAAAGATGATTTCCAACAAACAATTTGAGATTCAGGCCCAATGGGCCCAACCTATGGCAACTCAAAGCTTAAATAGTATTGCCAATTCGGGCTTGTTGCCGCCAGGAAGCACTGCAAGCCAAATTGATATCTCTGGAACCGGAGGATATTTTCGCATGGTAGGCGATAGCGTTATGGCCGACCTTCCATTTTTCGGCGAACGTAGAATGGGCGGATACTACAATCAAAACAAAACTGGAATCATATTCGCAGGCATACCCAAGGACCTCTCATTTTCTCCTAATAAAAAAGGAGTCGGACAAACCATGCGTTTTACAATAAGTGAAAAATCTGAAGGATTTCAGGTAATTGTACAATTGTATCCCAATGGCACAGCCAGGCTTACCGTTTCCAGTACCCACCGTACAAATATGTGGTACCAAGGCAATCTTTCCGAATACAAGGAAGAATAATAGGTTTACTGTGATTCATTTCAGACTTTCAGCTAAAGACAAATGAGATCAAATCCCAAACTTCTTCCTCTTTCCATCATTTTATCATAGCTTTATTGATTCAGAAACCGAAACACCTAATATAACAAGATGAGAATGTATACTTTGACCTTAAGGTCTGTACTGATGCTGATGCTTTCAGTAGCTTTTATTGCATGCAAAGGAAACAAAGAAGGTAACGAAAAGGAAACTACCGAGGAAGCAGCGGAGAATGCCGAAGAAACACCAAAATATACGGGTAATCTACCTTTGGACCGTCTTAATCTGCCAGAAGGTTTTAGCATAGATGTCTATGCAGAAAACTTGGAAGGCGCCCGTTCCATGGCCATGGGTGCTGACGGTACTTTGTTTGTGGGTACTAGAAATGAAGGTAATGTATATGCCGTAAAGGATACCGATGGAGATTATAGGGTGGATGATACCTACACCATTGCATCCGATTTGGAGCAGCCTAACGGACTGGCTTTTAGAGACGGCGCCTTGTACGTTGCCGCAGTGAGTCGTTTGTTTAAATACTCCGACATTGAATCACAACTGGAAAATCCACAGGAACCCGAATTGATCTATGACGATTACCCCACTGAGTTTCACCATGGGTGGAAATACATCGCTTTTGGTCCTGACAATAAGTTATATGTGCCCGTAGGTGCGCCTTGTAACATCTGTGATCGTACAGATGAAGATGAACGCTTTGGTACCATTACCCGAATGGACCCCGATGGTAGCAATCGAGAGATTGTGGCACACGGTGTACGAAATACGGTGGGCTTTACCTGGCATCCAGATACCAACGAACTTTGGTTTACCGATAATGGTAGGGACATGATGGGCGACGACATTCCTCCGGGCGAACTAAACAAGCTTACTGAAGTGGGGCAGCATTTTGGTTACCCGTTCTGCCATGGTGGAACCGTAAAAGACCCAGAATTTGGTGATCAGCGCCCATGTTCCGATTTTGTGGCCCCAGTGCAACCTTTAGGAGCACACGTTGCCGCTTTGGGTGTGAAATTTGGAAAAGGTCCCATGTTTCCGGAAGCATATCAAGGCCATGCATTCTTGGCCGAGCATGGTTCTTGGAACCGTTCCTCGAAAGTGGGGTACAGGATAACCATGGTTAAGCTGGAAAATGGCGAAGCTGTTAGTTATGAACCTTTTATTGATGGTTGGTTGGACGAGGAGTCGCAAGAGGCTTTTGGTAGACCAGTGGATTTACTCTTTTTGGAAGATGGCTCTTTGCTCATCTCCGATGATGTGGGCAATGCTATTTATAGGGTTACCTACAAAGGATAAGATTATATAAAATTAATCAACGAAAGTACTTGGGAATGGGCATTTGGCTCATTTTCCAAGTACTTTTTTTTTCGTCTTTATCGGTAACCTCAATAAAAAAGTAATTGGCTCCTCCCTCCATTTTAGAGACAATGTGCTCCACGGTAAATATTGATTCGTCATGATGAAAAATAAATTCGGTTACCTCTCCATTGGGTGTTTCGTTTACCTTTCCATGCCGCAAAATTAAATTGGGTTTGGCCAAAATACTGTTGCTTTTGTGCCAACAGAGATAGCGGATTTCTCCAGTGCGCAGCCTATCGATTCTTACAGTGAACTGTCCATCTCCAAAATAGGCCAAAATAGATTCAATATTGGGTGCTCTCCAAAAAATGGCTAAGTAGGTTTAAGTAGGTTCAGGTTTGGTTGAACGTCAATACAATTCTGGTATTGCATCAAACCTTGTTTCTTTTCCCCCAATGTGCACCGGACAACCAACCGGCAATGTAAATAATGATTCCCAGCATTATCAAACAAAATATCTGTAAGGCATTTATAGTTTCAAGTGTAGTCATACTCTCATTTTTGATCAAACTACATCATATGCAATTATTTTGCGCACTTAATTGACGAATGCCCCATTTGGATTCACCAATACCCTGTTTGAATAGACGAGATTATCAATTTGATATTGAGATAAATCAAAAGGAAGGAAAATTGTCCATTCACTGGCGTACTTCATCCATTTTTTCATGCGTGGTATTGCCGCAACTTTGTCCTATCAAAATTTAAGTTTAATCATTTAAAGAAAATAATATGAAAAATTTGATGCGAACACTTACCGTGTTCATGATTACCATTACAGGGCTCCATGCTCAATTACCAGAACCAGGTTTTATTATTGACGGAACCACCGCCATTGTAATTACCGATCCACAAAACGATTTCCTTAGCCCCGACGGTGTGGCCTGGGGTGCTGTTGGAGAGAGCGTTCAGGAGAACAACACCATCGAGAACTTGGAGACCATTTTTAAGTTGGGCGAAGAATACAACATTCCCGTATTTATTTCTCCCCACTACTACTACGAGCACGATCACGTGTGGAAGTTTGAGGGAACCCTCGAAAAATTGATGCACAACATCAGCATGTTCGACCGTGGGGACCAATTGAACGTAAAAGGTTTTAAAGGTTCCGGTGCCGATTGGTTGCCACGTTACAAAAAATACATTAACAAAGATAGAGTAGTGGTTACAAGTCCTCACAAAGTGTTCGGTTCCGAGTCCAACGATTTGGCCCTGCAATTGAGAAAACAAGGTGTGGACAAAGTAATCTTGGCAGGAATGTCCGGAAACCTTTGTGCTGAATCACATATGAGGGAATTGGTGGAAAACGGTTTTGAAGTAGCCGTGGTGGGTGATGCTACAGCTTCTGCCAAATTACCTGGATTGGATGGTGATCAAGCTGCCCAGACCAACTACAAAATGATTTCAAGCCGTGTGTTCACCACTCAAGAATTGGTGAAAGAATTGAAAATGCACGACATGAAGTAAAACTTAAGTGTTTGTGATGTTGAAGTTGAGTAACAAGGGGTCAAACTTAGGTTTGGCTCCTTGTTTTTTTTGTTGACGGTCAGGTAGTTGACATCCATAGGGAAAATTGTCCAAGGACTTGCGACATCTGTCCATTTTATCCACGCCAGCATCGCCGCACCTTTGTAATGTCAAAAATTGACAAACGAATTAGTAATTAAAAAACAGAAAGTTATGACACGTTTACAAGCATTAGATCCAAAGGAAGCAACCGGAAGATCAAAAGAATTATTTGAAGGAATCCAAGGTAAATTGGGTATGGTTCCCAACATGATGAGAACTATGGGGAACTCCTCAGTGGTTTTGGAAGGTTACTTGAACCTTAGTGATATTTTGGGCAAAGGATCTTTAGGTGGAAAATTGGGAGAGCTATTGGCCTTGACCGTAGCAGAATCCAACGCCTGTAACTATTGCCTATCCGCTCACTCCTTTATCGGTGAAAAATTGGTAGGTATCGATACTGACACCTTGAGTGCTGCAAGAGATGGTGAGAACGCAGATCCAAAAATTGCTGCTGCCTTGAACTTTGCAAAAGCATTGATCGCTAAAAACGGACGCGTTTCTTCTGAAGACGTAGCCGCTGTTAAGGACGCTGGATACACGGATGGTGCCGTAGGTGAGATCGTGGCACACGTTGCCTTGAATGTATTCACCAACTATTTCAATAACACAGCCAACACCGATATCGATTTCCCAGTAGTGGAAGCCGCCATGGTATAATCAATTAGTAATCCTTAAAATCAAATACAAATGAAAACATTTAGAAATCTATTTCTTTTTGGAATTATGTTGTTTGCCGCTATCAGTGCGCAGGCACAGACTCCTCCAGTAGACGATAATGGTCTTGCCATTGGTGGTTACGATGTGGTATCCTACTTTTCTGGGACGGCACAACAAGGAAGCAAAAGCTATGCGGTAAAGCATCATGGGGCAACCTATTACTTTGCAAGCAAAGCGAATCAAAATGCCTTTAAAAAATCTCCAAAGAGCTATTTGCCTCAGTTTGATGGTTACTGCGCTTGGGGTATAGGAGCAAAAGATGCCAAGTTTCCCATCAACCCGGAAACGTACACGGTAATCGACGGAAAATTGTACCTGTTCTTTAACGGACCCTTCAACGGGGAGCCTTTCAATACGTACGAAGACTGGGCACAACGCACTACGGAGCTTAAAAAAGCGGCACACGCCAAATGGCCCAAGGTGAAAAACAGTAAATAGTTTTAATTAGCTAATAAGGGTAGGGCCTCGCCATAGGTTCTGCCCTTTTTTAATTTTAAAAAAATAGCGACCATGGAAATAGAAAAAAAATTCCCGTTACCTCCCTTTACCGAGGCAACCGCAAAAGAAAAAGTACAATTGGCTGAAGATGCCTGGAACAGCCAAGACCCCGAAAAAGTAAGCAAAGCCTATACGGTGGACACCGAATGGCGCAATCGTTCCCAGTTCGTGAACGGTCGTGAGGAAGTAGTTTCCTTTTTGACGGAAAAGTGGCAAAAAGAAAAAAACTACAAATTAAGAAAGGAACTGTGGGCCTTTACCGACAATAAGATTGCAGTTCGTTTTGAATACGAATACCAGAATGCCGAAGGAGCGTGGATTCGCGCGTATGGAAACGAGAATTGGGAATTCAACGAGCACGGGCTTATGCAAAAACGCTATGCCAGTATCAACGATCTGCCGATAGATGAATCGGAGAGAAGACTTTGATAAAATGTCAGGTCGAGCGCAGTCGAGACCGCTTAAAAGTAATTGAGACAAAAGACTTCTCGACTGCGCTCGAAGTGACAGATTTCAGACTTCTGATTACTGATAACTGACTACTGATAACTGAACATATATGGACATCTACAACACCAACACGCTCATCGACGAACAGACCGGAAACCTGGCCTTTAAACTCTCCACTTTTGAGGATAGCTGCCAGTTTTGCGATACGCACCGGTTTAATTACTATTCCTTGATCTGGATAAAAAAGGGGAGGGGTACCGCCCAAGTGGACTTTACGGAGTACACGTTTACGCCAAATACCCTATTTGCCGTAACGCCCTACCAACCTTTTACCATAAGCGAGGAAGAGCCGTTGGAGGGCGTGGTGTTGAATTTTCATCCCGATTTTTTCTGTATCCACAAGCACCACGAACAAGTGGCCTGTAACGGGGTGCTCTTTAATAATATTTACAGTCCGCCCACACTCTGTGTTACTGAAGAGATGTGCCAAAATTTTGAACTGATGTTGCAGCAGATGTACACCGAGGTTCAAAAATCGGAACTGGCGCAGTACGAGCTATTGGTCTCTTACCTTAAAATATTTTTGATCACGGCATCCCGTGCCAAGGCCAAGCAACAGCCCGAAGCTTTAGAAGGCACATCGGACGAAAAGGAGCCCTTTATCCTCCAAAAACTCAAAAACCTGATAGAGACCCATTACAAGACCATACACTCCGCTGGGGAGTATGCCGATTTGCTGAACATTAGCCCCAAGGCCTTGGCAAAGATGACCAAGAACCACTTTAACAAGACCATGACCAACCTGATCAGCGAACGGATCATTATCGAGGCCAAGCGCGAGCTGTACCTTACCAACAAAACAGTAAAGGAGATTGCCTACGACCTTGGGTATGACGATGAGCACTACTTTAGCCGCTTTTTTAAAAATAATGCCGAAATTTCCCCTAAAACCTATCGCGAAACCGTGGGCTTTGCCCGTGGCGCCGTAGCCTAAACCAAACCTATGAAAGCACATGTAATACGCCAAACCGTGCCCGTGCCCTTTGGGCAGTTGTACGGTGCCCTAAAAAAGCGCATTGTAGACCACGGCTTTTTGCTGTTGCACGAGATAGACACCCAGGCCATTGTGGCCAAACATGGGGTGATCATACCACAGTTAAAGCAATTGCTCTTTTTTGAGCCCAAATATATTGCGGAGATCATGGCGAACGATCCCTTGGCCATAAACGATATCCCCTTAAAATTGGTACTGCAGGAAATTGACGCCCAAACTACCCAACTAAGTTTTAAAAACCCTGTGGGCAGCCTACAGGATTATGGGTTGAAGCCCGAAATGGCAGCCGAGCTGTTGAAGCGGGTGCAGGGAATACTTGCTTTTTAGGAATAAAGATCGGCTTTGTGCATTGGTTGCACAATGAAGTTCTGTCTTTGATGAAAACAAAAATGCCGTTTATCCAAAATCGGTGTTCATTGTTTTATTTTTTCCATAAAAAGTAGTTTCTTTAGTACGCTAACCATTCAATCTCAAACCATATGGGCTTGTCCAAGTTCCTCCTGCGTTCGTGCTTTATTTTTATATCGTTATTTGCCTTGGGCTGCTCCAAGGACGATGTGGACCATAGCGACCCGAATTCGTTTTACAGTGGTGCGGCCACCAATGCCAGTAGTACTGATTTAGTCGGCTATTGGGCCATAACAGAGGGCGAGTATGAGGGCACTAGAATCCCTATTCCCATTAACTATACGGATTGTGGCCGCGATTTTTTTGTGTATCGCGAAAGTGGTGTTTATGAAGAATACGTGTACACAAGTTCGGCTTGTGAAACCATTAGTAGCCAACTACAATGGGAGCTGGACAAAGGAGTGCTTACCATGAGGACACTTTCGGGCAGTACCGACGATTTGGTGATTATTAAACTTTCGGCCACGGAATTTCAGTTTAAGGCACGCGTGGATATTGATGAAGATGGAGAGTTGGATGTGGTGGTGCTCATTGCCAAGCGCTACACCCCAGATGAGAAAGATTTTTACACCCAATCGTTCCGGTACTACGATAGCGATTTTAATTATGAGCTTATTGGATACACCTGGCAGCCTTACGATGGTTTTCATACGTTTGAAAAATATGAGATTTATCGCAGTCAGGGTGAAAACTGTTCCAAGGCCAATGCAGAATTGGTGGCCACCATTACCGATGTGAACGAAACGGAATATTTTGACCTTGAGCCCCCCGTAAGCGAGCGTTTATGCTATTTTTTAAGGATCTACACAGATCAAGGAGTGTTAGGGGACAGCTATTTGGAAACATTCGACCCCAGTTATCTTCGCATAGCCCCGGTGAACCTGAACGAGCCCACTGTTACGGGCAACACAATTTCTTTGAGCTGGGACGCTTCGGATTCCCCTTATTTTTCGCATTACGAAATTCTGGTACGCAACCATGAAGGTGGTTCGGGCCATGGTTTCCAAGATAAAACGGTGGCCACTATTTCGGATAGGGAAACCACTTCGTGGGTAGATGAAAACCCACCGTATTTTGAAAATCCCTACTATCACATTAGGGTGCATACCCTTTTTGGATACAAAACGGATTATAGCACGGACGCGACCACCTATTGGCAAGTTCCTTTTAAAAGACCAGAAATTCTATCCTTAAAGGAGATAAAATCCTATGCCATAGATCCATCGGAACCCGTAATCTATTTTTGGGGTCAAGAAAGTGGGGAGGGCATGACACCTTTAAATATGTACCGCTTTAACTATGATACCCATCAAATCGAGGCAATAGCAAATATTGACCCGCAGTATGATACCAATGTGCCCATTAAAGTTATTGTTTCACCAAATGGCAAAGAGCTTATAATAAAACAAGGTGTTGAACTCCATTTTTATGATGCTTCGACCATGCAGTTTAAATATGCCATCGACCCGGAAACAGTTTTTAGTATCGGTGATTTTAATTATGACCCCCTACGGGATATCTGGGTGATTTCGGATAGTGACGATATTTTCACCTTACAGCGGGATAATTCCACTATGAGCTTTATTGATACCGCGCCACATTTTGTGGAACACCAGGGCAGCGGCAGGTACAAGTTCATTATTTTAAACAATGGGCAGATAATTCTGGGGCATCGGAACGAAACTACCAGTTTTGTATTTGATTTGGATGCTAATGGAAATTTTACTGGAAATCAGTCAGTTAATATACAGTTTAGGCAGGCAAACATTTATGAACAAGAAGAATTAATGTACAATGCGGCGGCTGGTATACTTGTTGATAGTGAGCCAAACAGAATGTATTCTAGTACCACGTTCCAAAATTTAGGTTCTTTTGAAAAACCGAATTTTCCAACAGGTCTAAGTGCGGACGGTAGCAAAATTTTTGGCACAGACAACGATTACGAATGGAACATTGATTATGACAGCCCGCATAAAAAAGAGGCCCTAATTTTTGACAGGAACAGTTCTATGATTACAACAGTTGAAACTGTAGGTTATCCGCATATTCTTTTTGAGAACTTTAGAGGAGAACTAATGAGTATCTCTAGCGGTTTAAAAAGGGCAACCCTTTATAGGGATTTAGCCGATACCGCTGATATTTTTATAGAAAAGGTGGATGTACCTTAGGTTTGCCTCGATAAAAAGCAAAATAAAACCGCCCCTTACAATCAGCAAGGGGCGGTCTTTAATTTTTAGAAGTAATCCAATTACTGCACTATGCTGTTCAGTTTTTGTACCTGTGCATCAAAAGCTTTTAGGGTGGTGGCCAATACCCCAATTTGTTCCTGTGCTTCTTTCCATTCCTTCTGTTCAATGGCCTCGCGCACGCCTGGAAGTGTTTTTACCCCATACCCTGTGTAAAATCCAGGGGCATAGATCTGGTGTTTGAACCAATCCCTGCGGGGAAGACCTTTTTCTTGCAACAATACCTGCTCCATGCCCATCAACTCTTGGTTAAGTTGTGCCTTTTTAGCATCGGACAAGGCAAGTACATCGGCCTTGGAAAAGGTGGCTATACTTTTCTTAAGATCAGCAACCACATTTTGGATGGGCGAGAAGTCCAAATACGGAACTTCGGCCTCCATTTTTGCGGGAGCTACGGGTTTTTTGGGATCCATCACCAATTGGTAGGTATCCGCTTTAACCAGTTTGTTGTGTTTTTCCACTTCGGCACGCATGCTTTCCAAGGTTTTCATCACCTCGCCCAAATAGGTTTCAATAGTACTGTGCCATTGGGTCAATTCAAATGGCAATACTTCGGCATTTGCCAAACGCAAAGAGATACGTCCAGCCGTGTTGGCCAAAGCAACACCATAAGCAAACCCAGGATCCTTAAAACGGGTGTAGTGGGAGTAAGTGTCGTAAATGGTGTGATATTCACCGCCACGACCTTCACCACCGTAGCCCAGGTTCAATGAGGCAATACCGGTATGCTGTATAAATGGGGTATAATCGGAACCAGAACCCAATGCGGACAGTTTAAACGAGTTGTCCCCACCACGGATCACATTGGCCGCTTTGCGACGCTCCGCTACGGACACCCCTTTTTGTGGGTCGGTTACTACATTGGCCACTTGGCTTACCATAGCTTGTAGGGAGTGGGAACCTCCGGCGCCTAAATAGCCACGGCTGTTTCCATCGGTATTAATGTAGGCAACCGCTTTTTCCTTCAATTCCGGGATGTGGTCCTCTACCCATTCGGTGGAACCGATCAGTCCTGGCTCTTCGGCATCCCATGCACAGTACACCAAGGTACGTTTGGGTTGGTGTCCTTCTTTGGCCAATTGGGCCACTACGCGGGCTTCTTCCATCAAGGCTACCATTCCACTAACTGGGTCACTGGCGCCGTGTACCCAAGCATCGTGGTGGTTTCCACGGATTACCCACTCGTCTGGGAACTCATCACCTTCCAAAGTGGCGATCAGGTTATGGGCTGGTTTTAATTGCCAGTCAAACTCCAATTTCAAGTGTACTTTGGCAGGTCCTGGACCAATATGATAGGTCAATGGCAATCCACCTCTCCATGAGTCTGGCGCCACAGGGCCTTCCAAAGCAGCCAACAACGGTTGTGCATCTTCGTAGGAAATAGGCAATACTGGAATTTTGGTGATGGTCGGAGCGGCTTCGCGGTCCAAACGCTTGGCATTTTTGGTCGCGGCATAACCTGGGGTCAACACATCACCAGGGTACAAGGGCATGTCCATTACGGAACCACGTTGAACACCTGTTTTGTTCTTGTACGGACCTTCGGGGTATACATCACCTTGGTAGTAACCGTCATCCTTGGGGTCGGAGTAGATGATACAACCAATGGCACCTTTCTCAGCGGCCAATTTGGGCTTGATACCTCTCCAAGAACCGTAATATTTTGCAATCACGATTTTACCTTTTACATCGATACCCAGTTTTTCAAGTTCTTCGTAATCGCTGGGGATTCCATAGTTCACAAAAACCAATTCGGCCTCTACATCACCATCGGTGGAGAAGGCATTGTAGCTGGGCAACAATTTGTCACCTTGTGCGGTGTACGGGTCGCCCTCAACGGGAATGGCTTCCAAAGAAGCGGTGTACTTGGTCGGAGCTATTAATTCCAGCACGCGAACCTTTGGGTAAGGAAAAAGCACGTGGTACGTATCGATCTTGGTTTTATAGCCCCAAGATTTGAACTGCTTTTCCATCCATTTTACGTTCTCTTCACCGTATTCGGTACCTACCCAGTGGGGTTCGGCGGCCATCCGCTTCATCCATTGGTCGAGATTGTCGGCGGAAAGTTGTTTTTCGAAATTTGCTTCGAGTTGAGTCTGTGTTTCCGAAGCTTTTTCACTGAACCCAATAATGTTGTCTTGGGCCGAGACACTGATTACTCCACAAAGCAGGAGTAAGGAAAGTAATTTATTTTTCATTGTTCTGAATTAGCTCCCTAAATTTAAGGGATTGTTTAAAGGTAATGAAGCAAAAAGGGAAGAAGTGATGGCAAATGTTCAAAAATTTTGCATTTTCTTTGAAAAGCATCATTCAAATTAAAAGACACAAAATGAAAGCCGAGATAGATCATTACTTGTCGGAAGGTTGTGGACGCTGTTCGTTGGGTGGCACCCCGGAATGCAAAGTGCATAGTTGGCAAGATGAACTCAAATACCTCAGAAGATTGGTATTGGACTGCGGACTGACCGAAGAATTGAAATGGAGCATGCCCTGCTACACCCATCAAAGTAAGAATATCTTAATGATTACGGCTTTTAAAAATAATTGTACGCTCAGCTTTTTTAAGGGTTCCTTGTTGAAGGACGAGCAGGGTATTTTGGAGAAGCCGGGCGAGAATTCGCAGGTTGCTCGCGTATTGCGGTTTACTCAGGTTGACCAGATTAGTACACTGGAAAATGTATTAAAAGCATACATTTATGAAGCGATTGAAGTAGAAAAAGCAGGTTTGCAAGTCAAACTGAAGAAAACGGCTGAGTTTGATATGCCCGAAGAGCTTCAAAATAAACTGGATGAAGATGAAGCGTTCAAAACAGCTTTTGAAGCCTTGACCCCAGGACGGCAGCGTGGGTATATGCTTCATATCGCTCAGGCCAAACAGTCCAAAACACGTATCAACCGTATAGAAAAATGTATTCCCAATATCTACAAAGGAAAGGGGTATAACGAGAGATAAATTTTTATTAACCTTCGTCTCTCTATCATTTATAAACAATTAAACGCTGCGATATCATCGGTTTAATTTATTTTGATTAACTTTCTGAAATATAGGTAGATAGATTTATCTATTTGTCGTAGTTATCACCCCATGGCTTTCAATGATTATCGTTCATTTCCTACAACGAGCGATTTATTTGAATACGTAACAACCTAAACAAACAACATATGGAACGCACACTTTTTGAACGACTTGGAGGTAGGACAGGCATTTCCGCTATTGTAGACACCACTGTTGACAACCACATGAAAAATCCAGCAGTGAATCCAAGATTTCTTCCTTTAAAAGAACAACCGGAGCGATTGAGGATAATAAAAGACCACACCATAGATTTTTTCAGTATGGGCAGTGGTGGTCCAGCAAATTATACCGGTTTGGACATGGTAGCTGCTCATACAGGAATGAATATTAGTCCAGGTGAATATTTTCATGTAATGGATGATATTATGCTTGCTTTGGATGCAAACGGTATTGATGAGGATGCTAAGAAAGATGTTCTTTCTGTTTTATGGTCCTTAAAAGGTATGATTGTTTCCAAATAGCCAAGTAGTTATGGTCTTGGGCAATTGGTAACTATTCGGGAATATTGGTTAATTTAGGAGCAACCAACCTAACCAATATGTCTCAACGTAGAAAATTCTTGAAACAAGGTACAGCGGCCATGATGTCGCTACCATTCATTTCTTTCGACCCCAAAAAAGACTGGTCCATTGCCCCACTACAAACCTATGCGTCAAAAGATGAGGCGTATTGGAAAATGGTACGTAAACAGTTTCCATTAAAAGAAGGACAGACTTATTTTAATAATGGAACCATGGGGCCGACTCCCGGTTATGTGCTCGATAAAATGTTCGATCACATGATGCATTGGAATGTGGAAGCTGCTACCGTGGACTATAAAAATGGCTCTGGTCCGGAGTTATTGACGGGCTATTTCCCTTATGAGGAATTGCGAACCAAATTAGGCAAGATCATCAATTGTGATTTTAAGGAAATTTCACTGACACAAAACGCCACCTTTGGCATGAACTACGTGGGGATGGGCCTCGATCTAAAAGAAGGGGACGAGCTACTGAATACCAACCAAGAACACGGAGGTGGTTTTGGGGCTTGGCAATTGTTGGCCAAACGCAAAGGCTGTGTGTACAAACAGGCCACCATGCCCGAACCTGCCAATGACGCCCAAGAGATTATAGATGCCATTTTTAAGGAAGTCACTCCAAAAACCAAAGTGATTGCGATTCCGCATATCATTTCTGGTTTTGGAACGGTTATGCCGGTAAAGGAAATCTGCACCGAAGCGAAAAAGCGTGACATTTTTACCATTTTGGACGGTGCGCAGTGCGTGGGCCAGATTCCAGTGGATGTGAAGGATATTGGGTGTGATGCCTATTATTCCAGTCTGCACAAATGGTTGTTGGCACCTGCTGGAAGCGGATTGTTGTACATCAATAAAGATGTGGTGGGCGATATTTGGACCACTATTGCCAGTTATAATTGGGACAACCAAGATGATCACGGTTTCCGTTTGATGCAAAACGGAACAGGAAATGCTGGCCTTATGGCAGGTTACGAAGCTGCCGTGGATTTCTTCAACACGATTGGTCACGATGTCTGGTTGGGCCGAGTGAAGGAACTGGGCAAATACCTGCGTGATGGGCTTAAGGAGATGAACCATGTCACTTTTTACTCTTCTACCAATGAAACTATGGCTGCTGGTATCACCACCTATGGCGTGGAAGGCATGTCCGGACCGGAACTACAAAAATATATGTGGGAAAAAGAACGTTTGCAACCACGTTCTGTCGGAAGCAAAATGTTGCGCCATTCCGTACATATTTATAACTCCAAAGAAGAAATAGATAGGGCTTTGCAATTGGTTAAAGGGTTAGGGTAAAGTTTTAATTCCCTTTCTATTTCATCAACGCTTTGTAATGAGCGCCAAATATTTTGAAAATTCCTGTTTCACCTTCGGAAATAAAAGCAGCAACCCAATCATGTTGGGGAATACCATGGCCAAGATCATGGCATCCGAGAATTTAATTACGGCATCCAAAGTAATGGCCGCTCCGAGTACAGTAAACAGAAGAAATATAACCTTATAGGTCAAATCAATAAATTTTCCACGCCCAAAAAGATATTTCCATGCTTGTAACCCATAATAGGACCAAGATAGGATAGTGGAAAATGCAAAAAGGCAAACCGCAGCCATGAGCACATACGAAGAGCCGCTTATGGAGTTTTCAAAAGCCATGGAGGTGATGTTGACTCCACCCAAACGGCTGCCATCATGCATCAAAGCCTGGCCATCCACCACATTGCCATAAACAAACATGCCATCCATATTAAAAAGAATGATCACAATGGCCGTCATGGTACAAATAAGCACGGTGTCTATAAAAGGCTCAAGTAAACCTACCAACCCTTCCGATGCAGGATACGCGGTATTCACTGCAGAATGGGCAATAGCGGCCGAACCAGCACCCGCTTCATTGGAGAATGCCGCTCTTCGAAACCCTTGGATCAGTACCCCTACGAATCCACCGGTTATGGTGGCCTTGGGTGTAAAGGCTTCCGTGAAAATGAGTCCGAAGGCATCATCGACCCATTGAATATTGGAAAAAATGATGAACAAGGATGCGCCCACATACAAAATGGCCATGAACGGAACCACTTTTTCTGTAACCTTGGCGATACGTTTTATTCCACCAATAATGACAATTCCAGCCAATAGTGCAAAAATCAACCCAATAATACTACCGGACGATTCCCCCGAAAGTCCAAAGCGTTCAATGATCTGTGCTGCGGCTTGATTGCTCTGAAAGGCATTTCCTCCTCCAAAAGAGGCACCAATGCATAGAATGGCAAAAACAACAGATAAAAACTTGCCCAAATGGGTCAATCCCATTTCTTTTAATCCTCTGGACAAATAGTACATGGGCCCTCCAAAAACATTTCCATCTTTATCAATATCACGGTATTTTACACCTAAAGTGCATTCCACAAATTTTGAGGACATTCCGAGCAGTCCTGCCAAGATCATCCAAAATGTGGCCCCTGGCCCTCCAATGGAAATGGCAACGGCAACCATGGCAATATTGCCCAGACCAACCGTACCCGATACTGCAGTGGCAAGGGCTTGAAAGTGGTTTACTTCCCCTAAGTGACCTTCATCTTTAATCGTATCCATTAAATCACCCTCCACTTCATAAACCTGTGGCTTTAATTGGGGTTGATTTTTTTCAAGATCGTCATACTTACCACGAACCACCTGTATGGCGGTCGGAAAATGGCGAATATTGACAAAACCAAAGTAGAGGGTAAAAAAGAGTGCTCCCAAAATCAAAATAATCAAGACCAAAGGGATGCTATGGCCAAAAATGGGAACCTCTGCCAGAATAAAACTTTCCCACCATTCTGCAAATGGCATAAAGCCATCATTGATTTTTTCATCCAATCCTTTTTCCGAAGATGATGCGAATACGGAGGTACTTGAAAGTGATAATAAACTGAATAACAGTAATCTGCCCATAACTTGAAATTTTCGGGAATTTCGATTGCGGATTTGAGTTTATGGACGGTTGTCGGAAAGAATCTTGAAATGTCAGTAACTAAAAAACTGACAAATCCATTGTAAGTCATTCATTTTCAATATGGATGTTTTCTTTGGGAAGTTGAAGCCTAATTTTACGCTCCCTGTTTTCCGACATTTCGAACAAAGTGTTTTTGAGCGGTGTAAAATGCTTGTTCTTGGTCCAATTCTTTTTCCCGAAAAGGCCATTGAGCAAGGCTTCCACCAATCGTTTTAACTCATTATGATCGTTGATGTCGTAGTTTTTGGCACCATCGAAGTTTTTGGGCTTGATTTCGAGCCAACCTTCGGTGGTCACCAGTCTTCGCTCTGCAAAAGTTTTCAGAAGCCGGTGGAGCGCTGGGGTTAGTTGTACCGTTCTGTCTTCATGGCCCGGAAAACCTTTAAGAATCACTTCATAATTGTTGGGAACGTTGGATTTGTTACGTTTCTTGAAAAGAAGCTTTAATTGATATGTTTCGGGAATAACGGTTTCGGTGAGTTCTTTGACCCAACTTAAGGCCAGTGCAAAAAAGAGCATGATGAGCGATGTCTTGAAAATAGCCGAGAACAATAATAGGTTTATGGTATTGTCCATCAGTTTATATACCTGTGCGATTAAGGTGATGAGCACGGTTATGATGGCCAAAAGACCCAACAATGGGAGTCTTCGTTTAATGAACGATTCCCAAAGTACGAAACCTAAAAAGACAAGGGTCAATAGTGCATAATAAACATCGAGTTCGTTTATGGCCGATGCCGACCGGCCAAGGAACATTTTGTGTAGAGTAGGAAGTAGCGCAAATACAAAGGGAATCCCTATAATATAGGGCCAAAACTTATTTTTTATTAGTCCAGCAAAAGGTTTGGGCAAATATTTGAACCATGGTAGGGCCAATAAAATAAAAAGACTGTTCAGCAAAGAAAACACGCTTCTAAGACCTTCTTTAATAGGATAACTGGACTCATTGAAATCCAAGTATATCACCTCTACCAATCCGGAAAATGCCCAACAAAGTATGGAAAGAGCCAACCACACCGGTCCAAAATCTTTCTGTTTTTTCCCAATATGATACCAAATGGACATTAGGGCCATAAAAGCAAATAGGCACACCACAAATTGCCACCATCCATAAAACTTCGAAATCTCCAGTGTGGAGGATATTACTGGATTTTGGTATGTTGAACTGATTAGAAGCAATTATAATTGGATGTTGAATAGGTTGTCAAGGTATAAATATAGTAATACGATAGAGCAAAGGCATTAGTTATTTATTATATAAGAGCGGTTTGAAGCCAAGGTAACTAAGTTTATGGCTATATTTAAGAAACCTTCAATATTCCATGGATAAAATCAAAACTCTTGCATTACTAGTAGTAGTACTTATAGGAACCTTGTCAAACGCACAAGACAGAGAGGTATTTCAAAACGTAAATGAATTGGTAAAGGAAACACAGCGTGTTATTTCCATTGCCCCAGGGCAAGTGATTGACACGGCCTACTTCCGAACTTTGTTTTTGCCCACGGCACACTTTAGTGTGGTCGGTAAAGAGGATGGAGTATATATGCAAGAGACCATGGGTCTCGATGAATTTCTGGAAACGCTTACAGATGAATACTATTCGTTGGGATATCACGAAGAATCTACGGGTGAAATTATTGAAGAATACAACGGTATGGCTCAGGTTATCCAGAGTTTTGAAGGGTTGGATTCCGAAAATGAAACTGGGAAGGGTGTAGGAAGTTATCAATTGGTGTACTCCGAAGGCCGTTGGTGGATTGCCAATATGGTCTGGGCCATAAGTTCGGATAATGGCAAGGATATTCCAAAGAAGTATTTGAGAAAGCAATGATTAAAAACAAAAAGGCGCACCTTTGGGTGCGCCTGTTGTGTTCATTCTAAAATGTAAACTTACTTTTTCATTCCTGGAACGCCCTCTGGTTTTGGTCGGGTTTCTTTTTTTGAATAAACCCATACTAAATATGTGCTTTCACGCATTTTTTCGTTTTCTGTATCTGACTATAAACAAAATGATAACAGCAATTAACCCAATAGGAATGGCAATCAAAAGTCCAATGCCTAGAACTGTTCCAACAGTATATCCAATGGAATAGGGTGAAGTGTTGAGGCCTTTGTTTTTATTGATGTATATGAGGTACCCCAATTTTTGGTCCAATTGAACCATGTCCTTATAATAGGTGTCGAATTCAGCAACCGGCACATGATCTTCCTGATGTTTAAAGTAGTAATCTAAATCAATAATTTTTTCAGAAGGGTTGAACTTGGAATTAAAATCATAATAAAAATAATCAGAGTTAATGGTAAAATTTTCGGGTTGGATCCTAAGATCATTTGCCATCTTTACTTTGATGTGTTCCTTGCGTACAAACGGATAAGCAAGGGCATAAGGAGTTAATCTTTCCAATTGGGTAGGCATACTTAAATTTGATATAAGACCTGTTGGAAAGATAATCAAATTCATGTTTTCCGGATTTTCCGTGGATGGGCTCCAAATTGAATCCAGTTGGTACCGTTCCAGTAAAAGGAATTCATTTTTTAGTATGTCATCTTCTATTGTAGGAGGCGCCAACGAATGTACTCTGCCATAATTCTCTGTGTAATGGGACATTAGTTCCTGTGCAATAAGATCTTTATTGTTGTTGCGAAATATGGAACGCATAAAATCGGCTTCGCCTTCATAGTAATGGGTACGTACTTCAAGCTCGGCACCCATTCCATCATTTTCCAAAGTAAAAGTCTTGAAGGTTTCCACCATATTGTTCCGAAAATCGTTAATGGTGTCCAAGCTGGACATATTTTTGTCCAAAACCAGTCCATAGCGATAATCTGGCATGTAAGTATTGGCATGCGTGCCGCCTTGGTCGGTAAGCGTTGGGTCGAACCATAAAGTGGAGCCATTTTTATCCACCACCTTTACAATACAGTGATCGAACAATTTGGATGAAGGAGTTAGATCATGGAGAACCTGTTTTAAAGTGGTGTTCACCAAGGTCGGGCGGGCTTCAATACCCATATGGTTCAGTATGGTCGCGAACAGTACACTTTTATCCTTGCAATCCCCAAAACGCTGTTCGATCACCTCATTGGGCGGGTTTGGTTTGTAACCACCGATACCGGATGAAATTGCCAAGTATCTTATTTCATTCTGAACAAAATCCAAAGCCGATTTGATACGCTCACCCTCGGTTTTGCCATTGGTTTCAATATTGGAGATTACTTGTTGAAGTTCCGCATTTAACGGTTCATCAAATTTGAAAATATTTTCGCCCCAATCGATGACATCTGCCCATGTCTCGTATTCGGTTACCAAAATGGTCTCATTTTGAATAAACCAAGCGGGTGTATTTTCTTCCAACAATATTGCAGGAACATCTTCCTGGGCCCATTCGTAATGATGGATTCCACCGTTTATACTATGTTCCGCCTCCAAATCGGTATTCAAAAGTTTGAAGTGCAGTGGTGTCTCGGTTAGAATATGAGCAGAAATCCTATTTATAGGCTGGGTAGAATTCAAAACAAAACTGGTGCAAAACTTATCTTTTTGTATAGGGTTGAATCCTTTGATGCTGAAACTGTATACAACAATGTCGCCAATCCTCACATCTGGTATATTCACAAAGGCCGAAACAGAACCATCATAAATGTAGCTCTCTGCATTGGTTTCTCGTCTAGCTGTTTGAATATCTTGAGACTTAAGCCTATTTATTGTCTTCCCATTTCTAATTACATCAATACGATGAAAGCGTAGCTTTTGATAGCTTGGGTCATAACCCGCAACTACACTCGAAATATTTTGAATTCCACTATACTCAACAGCTTTAGCTACATTTTTAACATAAACTTCTTCTCTATCTACATGTACTTGCTCGGTATACAATAAAACATGGGCACCGCCATAAAGTCCATTTTCTGGTGCTATGGCATTAGGATCGTGGTCTTCTGTTATAATCCAAGATGGTTCTTCAATAATGGAAACTTGGCTGTAGGCAGTATGAAATGCAACTATAAGTAGGAAAAGGGTTTGCAGTTTGTACATTTGGTAAATGTGGCGGTTAATAGGCTTCTAAAATAGCAAACAAATCGTATCATATGGAAATTTCTTTGTCAAACGATCTTAAGATTATTGTTCACGTTGATATTTGTTATGAAGTGGAGAAATTGATTTTTTTCAATCACTTATGAATCTGTTGATGGTTCTAAAAGCTTTTGGATTACTGGTTTTTAAAAATTTGAAAGGACTTTATTGGACCAAGAAATTAGGTTTGTGGGACTGTAGAAAGATAAATTTGTTTAATTATTTTTCTTATAACAAAAAAGGCGCACCCATCGGTGCGCCTTTTACGTTCACTCTAAAATGTAAATTTATTTTTTCATGCCGGGCACACCTTCGGGTCTTTTGGTTTGCCAGTGGAAAGGTTCCGCTTCTTTTTCAACTGGAGCTACTTCGTCCAGTGTATCAGCATCGTACACCTTTCCGTTTTTGATTACATGGGTCAATGTATTGGTGTTTCGGATATCCTCCAACGGATTTTCATCCATAATCAGCAGGTCGGCCAATTTGCCTTCCTCGATACTTCCCAAGTCACCATCCAGACCAAGGGCTTCGGCACCCAGTATGGTGGCAACTTTCAAGGCATCCTTATTTTCCATACCGCCGCTGGCCACCGACCATAATTCCCAATGGTAACCCAAACCTTGAAGCTGCCCATGACTTCCAACGCCGCCTATTCCATTATCTTCTACCAAATCTTTCATAAACTCGGCATGTTTTGGAAATATGTGTTCTTCTGGCATAAACCAAGAACCTCTTCTTCGTGACTTCTGCGCCAGTTCTTCATAAGGGGTAAAATATTGAAGCTTTTTGTCGTGGTAGGGTTGTTCAGTGGCATAGTAATAGTTTTCTGCCCATGGACCACCGTAGGACACCAAAAGGGTAGGGGTAACCGCCATTTTGGACTCGGCAACGGAATGCACGACATCCTTATAAATGGGATAAATAGGGAACGAATGCTCATGGCCCGGGTATCCATCCAACAATTGTGTCATGTTGAGTTTAAAATCCAGACCACCCTCGGTAGTCGGCATCAACTCCAATTCTTTGGCTGCCATAATAATCCATTGGCGCATTTGTCGGTTCCCCACCAAATACATTTTTATGCTTTTGGTATCATAATACTCACTATACTGTTTCAGCACTTCTTTAGCGTGCTCCAAAGATTTGATTTTGTACGCCCAATATCCAACACCGGGTCCAGTACTGTAAACACGGGGACCGTGCATCATACCGGCATCCACCATATCGGAATAGGTCAATACATCGGTAGTGGCGGTTTGTGGATCCCGTGTTGTGGTTACCCCGTAAGCCAAATTCGCCGAGTAAATCCATATTTGATTCTTGTGAATCCCCCAGTTGGGCCACATATGGGCATGCGTGTCCACAAAGCCGGGTGTAATGGTCTTGCCACTTGCATCTATTTCTGTCGTTCCTCTAGGTACATCCAAAGAGCCCGATGTTCCAACTGCTTTGATTCGGTTTTTCTCAATGAGAATATCACCGTTTTCAATCACCTCACCGTCTTTCATGGTAATTATTCTCGCTCCTTTGAGCAGTATTGTTCCCTCTGGAATATCTTTGGTGTAGGTTACTTTTACCTTTAGTTCTTTGGCTGTGTACCCTTTGTCCTCTTCCTTATCCTTCTCTTCATCATCTTTGTCATCATCCTTTTCTTTATCCTTAAGTTTTTCCTCCTCTTTTTTGACAGTGGCCACACTATCGGCATAGGCTTCGGCAGCAGGAATATTATAGATGAAATGACTGGCTCCCAATGACCAGTGCACATCTTTACTATTACTGGCCCAAGCTGGGAACTCACCGCCCATTACGGTAAGCTTTTTGGCCGGGAAAGCTGCTTTTTCCGCATCGGCGACGGAAACCTTTGGGGTTTTTCCAAATTTTGGAATGGTAACCGTATAAACATCATTGTTGATTTTGGCCAGTGCCGTAGTCCCGTCTGGAGATATCTTAATTTCCGAAGGGGATGAGGATTTATCTTCTGGAGCTTGATATTGTTCTGAACCGGGTAAGATATTATGTCCTCCATTTTCATCATGGAAACCAAAAGAAGAAGAACCAAAGGTGGTGATACCACTTAATTCTATATGTTCTTTTTGATCGCTTCCATCCCATCGAATGGAAAGCAAGGATTTCCCTTTGCTCAAATAAATTCGGTTGTCCACTTTTGTGAAATGTGGATTGGAACGCCCTTCAGCTTTGTCGATAACGGTTACTTTTCCGCCATCTGCGGGAATCCATGCCAAATCTTCCTGTGCACCACTTGCCCTTGGTCCGATAGCATCCCTGTAGACCTGCGCAGAACCTTTAGTGAATACAATTCTGTTAGCATTATACGACCATGCAGGATTGTTGTAAATGGCAGCTTCTTCAGTTAGTTTTTCGACTCCTCCACGTCCATTAGCATTCACTTTGTATAAGTGGCCCCCATTTGTTTCCCATGAGGCAAAAACAATACGTTCCCCATCTGGTGACCAGGTAGGTTGTGCTTCCGTGAAATCGTTCTTGGTTAAACGTTTCGGCATGCCATCTGGCAAATCCATCACGTATAATCGGTTGAGGGCCGTAAAAGCAAGCTTGCTTCCATCTGGTGACGGCACTCCATCACGTATTTGGGTAACCAATGCTTCCGGGGTATCCTCAATAGGGTATTTGAATGCAAGTTGTGGTCCCAATTCAATATTTACATCTACCTCAAAAGGTATTTCTGTTGCGGTATTGGATGCAATGTTTATGGTATAGATTTTACCGCCGTAACTGGCGACCAAATTTTTGCTATCTGGAGTAAAAGCCATGGCAGGCAACACGCCCAAAGGTGCTATGGACTCTTGTTCGTCGCGTTGCACCGGATAGGCCAACCAACGCTCGTCGCCGTTTTCCAAATTACGCATAACCAGTCCCGTTTCTGTTTCGAATCGGCTGCCGTAAGCCAACCATTTGCCATCGGGCGAAAGGGTGGGCGTGAATGCTGACCCGTAACGCGAGGTAATGGTAGAAATTCCTCCATCACCCATACTATAGGTACCCAATTGATATTGTGGCAATTGTGCATTATAATTCCAAGATCTCATTCTTCGGGAAAAATAAATGAGTTTGCCATCGGGGGAGAACTCAGGGTCAATGGTTTTTAAATTGTCGGGTTTGTCTATAAGCTGTGCTCCACCGCCTCCATCTTTATGGTACATGTGCAGTTTAATGTTTCTACGACCACGTGCACCAACAATATAGTCGCCATCCGGGCTCCAATCGGCGGAGAAGAAGTTTTGGTTGTTGTCTTTTGTAATTTGTTTGGTTTCTTCCGATTCCAGCTCCATGGTCCAAATGTTATCAGAACCGCTCTTATCGGAAATAAATACAATGGATTTTCCGTCGGGACTGTATCTAGGATGTACATCATATGCCAATCCGTCTGTAATTTTGGTTGCTTTCCCTCCCGATATAGGAATAGTGTACAGATCCCCCATCATATCAAAAATGATGGTTTTTCCATTTGGACTAACATCCAGAGAGAGCCATGTACCTTCTTTGGTGGTAAAGGAAATTGTTCTTTCGGGCTCTAAGGGAAGTTCTTTGGTGGCTTTTTTAGTACTATCGGTTTCTTGTTTTTTGTCTTGCGCCAAAAGCGTTGCAAACCCAAGGAACAGGGCTAAAGCCAATAGGGAGTTATTTCTTTTCATTTAGTTAGTTTATTGATGACTTAAGCAAACAAGATATGAAAAAATGGAGTTACGGTTTTATATTATTAATCAATAATAGGTTTACCATTTAGATTTAACGAAAAAATATCTTGAATAGAAAATGGGAGTTGCGTATAATACATTCAAGTTTTTAAGATGAAAGCAATTAAATCAATAAAATCTTAATATGGTTTAGTTCAGAAAAGTACCAGTGATTCTTAAATAAAGTGACCATTAACAGAACCATTATATTGGCATATGATAACGTCTTCAAAAGCATTACTCTTGCTACTATTTTATTCACATGGGCTGTCCTTAATGAACTGAAAAATAAATATTAGACATTCGTGGCCCTCTCGAACCCAGACCTTTTTTAGTGAAAATGGTCTACCGCATGCTAATATTGATTGAGTTATATTTTTTGTTGGGGTTTTTTATTAAAGATCATCCCATCTTTTATTCTAAAAGTTGCAATTCTTACACAAATTCTCCCCATGTATACATTATAACGGCAGATTTGTGTATTACATCATGATTGTCGTCGTTTTTTGTTAAATTTCGTTAAAATCAAGCTATAGATTTTATTTAATTAACTAAAAATTGAGAACACTATTATGAAAAACCTCATGAAAACACGTCGTTATTCCTTATGGCTCTTTGCCGTTATCGGTGTATTTGTATTTAATTCATGTACGGAAGATGTAACAATGGATGAAAATATGAACGCTATTCAGGAAAGCGAACAACAGCGTTTGTCACTTGTTTCAAGGACAGGGGACCCTATCATTATTAATGACTTATCAGAGAATGACATTTCTGCAGCGAGAGCTACCGGTGCTGCGGGTAATGATAGAGGACGTTTTAACATAACCCTTAAATTTTTATTGCCTCCAACGGAAAGACAACAAGAGGTGTTTGATGGCGCAGCAGCCCGATGGGAACGAATTATTATAAAAGACGTGCCATCCTTCACAGGAACCATTCCATCCTCATTTACAGGATTTCCACCAGCCGTTGATGGCACTCTTGACGATGTGGTCATTGAAGTGGCATTGGCACCTATTGATGGTCCAGGTGGTATATTGGGCCAGGCGGGTCCAAGTTTTGTAAGAACTGAAGATTTTCTCACTTTATCCGGTGTCATGTTTTTTGATGTAGCAGATTTGGACTTTTTGGAATCGTTGGATTTGTTCGAAGATGTTATTGTGCATGAAATGGGTCACGTTTTAGGTATTGGAACCCTTTGGAACACAGTTCCTTTCGGATTTGATAGAACATTACTCCAAGGTCCCTTAACCAGTCCTTATTTTGCAGGTGCTAAAGCCAATGTGTTTTGGAATGCCGAAGGAGGTACAGGTGAATTGCCTATCGAAAACGATTTTGGTCCAGGAACAGCTTTTGGCCATTGGAAGGAAACAACCTTGAACAACGAGCTTATGACCGGGTTCTTGAATTTGGGAGAGAATCCATTAAGTAGAATTACTGCCGGTTCCATGGCCGATTTGGGATATGGAGCAGCCAGTGTTGGAGAATCTTATGATTTACCTAAAGGAACACCAGGGGTTAATTTAAGTACCCTTGATGAAGCTGGTTCTACCGAAGGCCTAAATATCGGTGCAATGGAAACACTATTGATGCCAATAGGTTTTGTTAGCACAAGTAAGAAGTGATAAAAATCCAATCTTAATAAAGGTCTGTGCTCGAAAGGGTACAGGCCTTTTTTTATGTATCGACATTAAACTTTTTTAGGTTGTCTTTTAATCAGAAAACGATAGTGCTAAAGCAGTCCTTTCTCCTCTAATGTTTCTTCCAGCCGATCATGGTTCTCCCAAAAACGATCTTCTATTTTTTGAATAACAGCATCATAGCCCGGATAGGATTTTAGGGAATCCAATACAGGGTCCATGGTCATAAACAAGATCATCCAATACATAAAATGGTTTTTGGTCGAAAATTCTTCATATTGTTCAATGGCTTCTGCGTACCTGCCTTCATATGCATACAATACTGCCATGCTAGCAGGTTGGTAAATAGACTGGTCATTTTCACAATATTCGGCATAAGCAGTAATTAAGCTGTCCGCCTCTTCCTGATGTCCCATTTTCTCGTAGGTGTATCCAATCTTGATATCTTCTTGCGGATATATACCTAATCCTTGTGATTTTCTAATGTCGCTGAACGGTTTATAGTAATGATATGCACTATCAAATTCTTTCTGAAAATAGTGCAATTTGGCTACCTCCTGTAAGATGTCGAGTCGGGTGGTATCCTTTCTCAATTCTCTTTTTAAGGTGTTCAATGTCTGTTTGATGTCCTGATTTTTGGCATATCGGATATAAGCTTTCAAATAGGGAGCATATGGGTTATCAGGATTGATTTCAAGTGACTTGTCTATATAAAACAAGGCTTCATCCGTAAACCCGGATTGTACGAGTGCATTGCTTAGGTGGAGATAGGTATAGCTTTGCGTAATATTGTTATCTGCCACATCCAACTGAATGCCCTTTAGAGCATATTCCAAATATTTTCCGGTATTGGGAAGGGCATTGGAATAAATGGAAGATAGGATATTGACTACCCCTGAAGCATTGGGGTTGTATTCCAAAGCTTTTTCCAAATGCGGAACTGCCAACCTATAATCTCCGATATGCATATAATACAAGGCCTTTGCTATCAAACTCTCGGTCAGTTTGGAGTCGTATAAGAGCGCCTTGTCCGCATAGTTGTTAATGGTTTCGGTATACTGTTTTTCCTTTTTGTAAAGGTCAAGGTAATAGTAGGCAATGGCCAAATCAGCATAGACCAAGGCAAATTTTGGGTCTTCTTCAATGGCGTTTTCAAATAATGGGATGGCTTCCAACAGGCCATCAATGGTTTCTCGATTAAAAGGTTCTTGGGCCTTAAGATAGTAATCGTAGGCCACCATATTGTCCGTTGGCTTTTTATCGATTTGTTCCAATTCGGATTCGGTGACCTTTGCTTCGATAGCATCGGCAATTTTTTTGGCCACTTCGTTCTGCACGGCAAAAATATCGACCACTTTTTGCGTGTACTGCTCTCCCCAGATTCTGGTGTCGGTAATGGCATCGATCAATTGGATATTGAGCATTACTTGGTCGCCCACTTTTTGGCCACTGCCTTCCACTATATAATTCACGTTCAGTTCGGCCGCAATTTCACCGATGTTCTGATCGGAATTACGATATTTTTCCACTGATGTCCTACTAATCACCCGCAAATCTTCAATTTTTTGAAGATTGCCTAAAGATGCCTCCATCAAACCATTTACAAAATATTGGTTGGTGGAATCACTGCTCTCATTTTTAAAGGGAAGCACCGCGATTGATTTATCCACTTCCAATTTCATGGGTTCATTTGGAGTGGGAGAGGAGGGTATCAACAAGTAAACCAATACTGCAATTAAAACAATTGAGGCTATTCCAATGAGCCATTGGTATTTTTTATAAAAGGGAATTTTAGAGAGTTTTTTTCCTTCCTCTTCTTCAGTAGAATGATTCCCCACTTCACCTGGAGGATAACCGTAGTGTTCCCGAAAACATTTGATAAAATAGGAGGCGCTTCCAAAGCCTACCCTGTATGACACCTCAGAAACCGTAAGATCGGAATCTTGAAGCAATTCCATGGCCTCTTCCAATCGGATTTGCCGAATAAATTGACTGGCCGATAACTGTGTCTGCTTTTTGCATTTGCGAAGCAAACTGGAGCGGCTCATATACATGGCATTTGCCAATTCGGATACCCCAAAGTGTTCATCACTCAGATGCTCTAGAACGATGGCTTTGGCCTCTTCGGTAAATTTTTGCCCTCTTGGTTTGTCTAGCATGTTGTTTTACAGGTTGGTATCAATACTGATCAAAACAAAGATAATCGATTCTTCTTCAGGGTGAAAATGCAGGGTTTGCCGCATAATTTATATCCCTGAAGCATATTTTTTATAACCACGACTAGGGTGATATACTTCGCAGCATAGGTGATTGGTGCTGCATCACGTTTTGGGGAACCTTTGTAGTGTAAAATTTAATGTTCAACACTTAAAACGAAAAGTCATGAAAAATTTTAAAAACAATTCAATGAAACCTCTAATGTATGCACTGCTTATTCTTATGGTAAGCTTATCCGCCTGCGGACAAAAAAAATCGGAATCCGATAAGCAAGTTACGGCCAAAACAACGGTTAAGGCACCAGATATGGCCCTTTCTGCCGCAGTGGTCACTGGAAACTATGATGTGGTTAAACAACACATCGAAGCCGGTACCGATATTAATGAGAAAGACCCCTTGAGTGGCTCAACACCTTTAATCACTGCCGTTACTTTTGACAAACAGGACATAGCACAAGCATTGATTGATGCAGGAGCCGATCTGTCCATTAAGAACAATGATGGTTCCACGGCCCTGCATGTGGCTGCCTTCTTCTGTAATGTCGAAGCCGTTCAAATGTTGATGGATGCAGGTGCGGACAAAAATGTGAAAAACAACTATGGTGCAACCCCGCGTGAAACCATCATGGGACCTTTTGCAGATGTAAAACCCATCTACGAAATGATGCAGCAGCAATTGGGACCAATTGGCCTACAATTGGACATGGAAGAGATAGAAGAGACCCGTCCCACCATTGCCGTAATGCTACAATAATTCATCAAAAAAAACGACAGTCATGAAAACAGCACGTAGACACGATATCGATTGGTTAAGGGTAATAACTATTGCCCTGTTGCTGATCTATCATATAGCAATCATATTCCAACCCTGGGCCATGTTTGTAGGCTTTGTACGAAGCGAGCAATCGCTGGAAGGTTTGTGGACACCAATGTCCATGCTCAATGTTTGGCGAATACCGATCTTGTTCTTCGTATCTGGTATGGGATTGTTTTTTGCCATGCGTAAACGCAACTGGAAACAATTGATTGGTGAGCGGACGCGCCGCATATTGCTGCCGTTCTTTTTCGGTTTAGTGGCGATAACTCCTTTGCATATGTTTGTTTTCCAAAAATTTTATAAACTTCCGTTGGGGTACTATCCACATGTAGGCCACTTATGGTTTTTGGGTAACATTTTTGTCTATGTGCTGTTGTTTTTACCAGTTTTTTATCTATTGAAAAATAGAGAGGGAGGGAAGTTCAAGCACATTTTGAATAAGATGATGTCCAACCCCGGTGGCCCCTTATTGATTTCCCTCTTTTTTATGCTGGAAGCCATTTTGGTAAAACCGCAAATATTTTCCTTGTATGCGGAAACCTGGCATGGATTCTTTTTAGGAGGGTTGGCGTTCTTTTTTGGGTATTTGTTTGTGTATAGCGGCCAACATTTTTGGGATACAGTTAAAAAATGGCGATGGGGTTATTTGGCACTTGCCTTGGTTTTGTACGTTGTTAGGTATTTTGAATTTCAATTGGAAGCGCCAGGCTATCTGATGGCCTTGGAATCCAATTGCTGGATTTTCGGGGTATTTGGCCTTGGGTATCGGTACTTGAACAAACCTAGCCAATTGTTGGGTTATTTGAGCCAGGCGGCATATCCGGTATACATCATCCATATGTTTGTAATGTATTTTGGAGCTTTATTAATCCTACCTTTAAAACTTAATCCATGGTTACAATTGTTGGGAATAATTGTGTTCACTTTTGGCGTGTGTTATTTGTTGTATGAGTTCCTGATTCGTAGAATATGGTTTTTGCGTCCGCTATTTGGCTTAAGGGCAAAACAAAACAATGGGGCAGTGAAAAAAGTGTTGGTGAGTGAACCTTAATGTTTTTGGGGAACATTGTCCATTATCAAGTCGCATGAAAAATAAAGTCTAAATATTGTAACAGATTTTTATTCAAAGCGTCATATGATCTAGCAAAAAGTTATTACTTGTATTAATGAAACTATTGAAAAAACTATTGAAGATTGTTTTGGCCCTTATCGGGATTCTCATCATAGCCATTCTTGTAATTATTGGGGTCGATTCACAAAGAACGAAGTACTTGAATATTGACCATGTCGAGAATGGAAATGTCAACACTTATCTTATTACCCATGTGAATGTCATCTCAATGACCCAAGACACTGTTCTTAACAATAAAACGGTGTATATCAAGAATGGTGCAATCGAAACCATCGCAGATAATATTGACATTGACGGTGTTGAAGTTATCGATGCGAAAAACAAGTATCTAATGCCGGGTTTAATTGATATGCACGTTCATGTTTGGGATAGGTATGAATTGGGACTCTACCTTTCCAATGGGGTTACCGCAGTTCGCAATGTATGGGGAATGCCCATGCATTTGCGGATTAAGGAAGATGTCAATAAAGACGAAATAATTTCACCCTTGTTCTTTACCTCAGGTCCAAAACTTACGGGGCCAGAGTTTATAGGTGATGATAATCTGAACCTGACAACCCCAGAAGAAGCAAGGGATAAGGTGATTTCATATAAGGAGCGAGGCTATGATTTTGTTAAAACCTATTACGGGTTGACACCCGAATTATTCGATGCCGTCCTAGAACAAGCGAAGATATCGGATGTGGAAATTGTGGCCCATCCATCGCAAAAAGTACCGTATTCCAATCATTTTAACCCTCAGGTAAAATCCATTGAACATACCGAAGAGTTTATTCAACAACCATTGAACTATACCTTGGATACGGTTAAACTAAAAGAAGTAATTGATTTATACGCGGGAGCAAAATACAGTGCCCATTGCCCAACATTGATTGTTTACAATAATATTTATCAAATGTTGATAGATGACAATATTTTGGAATCAGAGTCAGCACAATATATGAGCCCATTAATTAAAAAAGTGGACAGTAAAGCACAGTTTGATAGATGGCACAATACCAAATTGGAAGACCCTTCGGTTACCGAGCGGATAAAAAGACAACATGATTTTCATTTGTACATCATAAAAAAACTGCATGAAGCCAATGTGAGGATAATTTGTGGCACAGATGCTGGTATCGGTATTACAACCCCTGGATTTTCTATTCATAAAGAGCTGGAGTTTTATAAAGAAGCCGGTCTATCGAATTACGAGGTGCTGAAAACTGCCACAGTGAATGCTGCCAAAACACATTCGATCATGAATAATATGGGAACCATAGAAACAGGGAAGGTCGCAAATCTCATATTGACGGATAACAATCCCTTATCGGACCTCTCGGCAATCAAATATCCATCAACCGTCTTTGTAAAGGGTAGAAAATTGGATAGAAAAACCCTCAATTCCTTCGAGGAAAAGGCCAAAAACCGTAAAAACTTGTTTGCCTCGGGAATACGATATGCAGAGAATCTGATTATTGAAAAATAATTGCCTGAACAGATAAATAGTTGCTCAAAACCCATTTTAGGCCAACTCTTTCGTTTAACCATTTTATACCTGTTATCTTTGCAACGTTTTGATTTTAAAACTGTAAACAAACATTATGAGTAAAGTAAAAGAGAACGATACTGTAAAAGTACATTACACGGGTAAACTAACTGATGGGCAGATTTTTGACAGCTCATTGCAAAGAGAACCGTTAGAAATAAAATTGGGCGAAGGCCAACTTATCCCTGGTTTTGAAAAAGGATTGATTGATATGGCCGTAAACGAAAAGAAAACCATCACCATAGAAAAGCAAGATGCTTATGGAGAGGTCAATGAAGCGCTTTTTCAAAAAATCTCCAAGACACAATTGCCAGAAGATCTTAAGCCTGAAGTTGGCATGGGCTTGGTGGGTGCCAATGCTCAAGGGCAAGAACAACAATTCAGAGTGGCTAAAGTAGAGGAGGAGGACATCATTATAGATGCCAACCATCCTTTGGCCGGACAAGATTTGGTATTCGACCTTGAAGTGGTTGAGATACTATAATCACCAAGATTTTATAAAACATTTATTTGAAATAAGAGCAAAAAGACCACCCTTTGGGTGGTTTTTTTATGGGGGAACTTATTGTATGCTTCTACAAATTTCAAAATCAACTTTTTTTGAACAGCTCGGAAAGTTGGGTCCACTATCGTTATATTTAAAGGTGCAAACCAATTATTAAGTCTAACCCAATCATTGGAATTCCTTAGACTTAAGTAATAACTACTTTTAAAAAATTGAAAAATGAAAATTTTATATTCCTTAATTACCATGGTACTCTTGGGAAGCATGGTTAATGCGCAAGACCGATTAACCGGTGAAATCTTTACTACACGCTCTGAAATTTTGGCCCAAAACGGTATGGCCGCAACAAGCCAACCGTTGGCCACTCAAGTGGCTTTGGATATCCTAAAAAAAGGAGGCAGTGCCATAGATGCTGCAATAGCGGCCAATGCGGTACTGGGACTTGTAGAACCGGCCAGTTGTGGTATTGGGGGTGATGTCTTTGCCATTGTTTGGTCTGCCGAGGAACAGAAATTATATGGTTTAAATGGGAGCGGTAGGGCACCCCAATCCTTAACCATTGATTATTTCATGGAAAAAGGGTTGAAATATGTTCCTCTTTATGGTCCATTACCGGTATCGGTTCCAGGCTGTGTAGATGGCTGGTTCAAATTGCATGAGAAATTTGGACGCTTATCCATGGAAGACATTTTGCAACCGGCTATAGATTATGGCAACAATGGATTTCCGGTATCCGAGGTCATTGCCTATGAAATGGCGTCCAATTATGAAGGATTAAAAGATCAGCCGGGTTTTGCCCAAACCTATATGCCTTCAGGAAGACCTCCCGTAAAAGGAGAAGTGTTTGTAAATCAAGATTTGGCCAACACGTATAAACAAATTGCCCAAAGGGGGCGTGATGCCTTTTATAAAGGCTCCATTGCGAAGACCATTGATCGGTACATGAAAAAGCATGACGGGTTTTTAAGTTATGAGGACTTGGCCAGTCACACATCAAACTGGGTTACGCCGGTTTCCGTAAACTATCGGGGTTACGACGTTTGGGAACTTCCACCCAACGGACAAGGTACTGCTGCGCTGCAGATGCTGAATATTCTTGAAGGCTTTGATATTGGTGAAATGGGTTTTGGTAGTGCCGAATATCTGCATGTGCTCACAGAAGCCAAAAAGTTAGCCTATGAAGACAGGGCCAAATTTTATGCTGACCCCGAATTCAATAAGATTCCATTGGAAATGCTATTGTCAAAGGAATATGCTTCGCAACGAAGAAACCTTATGAGTCCCGACAAAGCGGCTGATACCTATCCCGCTGGCGATATGGAAATAGAAACAGGAAATACAACCTACCTGACCGTAGCCGACAAAGACGGCAATATGGTTTCGTTTATACAAAGTATCTATTCCGAATTTGCATCCGGTATGGTGCCCGATGGATTGGGTTTTGTGCTTCAAAATCGTGGTCAAATGTTCAATGTTCAAGATAGGAACCATGCCAATGCACTGGAACCTGGTAAACGCCCATTTCACACCATCATTCCTGCTTTTATGACCAAAGAAGGTAAACCGTGGTTGAGTTTTGGTCTTATGGGTGGGGCAGTACAGCCTCAGGGGCATGCGCAGATTGTGGTGAACATTGTTGACTTTGGAATGAACTTGCAAGAAGCCGGGGATGCGCCAAGAATGCGACACCGGGGCAGTTCGCAACCTACAGGGTCCAAAATGACCAATGGGGGTACCTTATATCTCGAAACCGGTTTTGAACCCGAAACGCTGAGGGAGTTACGCAAAAAGGGGCATCGTATTGGCTTTGGTGTGGGAATGTTCGGTGGATACCAAGCTATAGGCGTTGATTTGGAAAACCGAGTTTATACGGGTGCATCAGAATCAAGAAAGGATGGTCAAGCCGCCGGGTATTGAATCCGAAGCACAGACTCTCAATGAAATGAAGGCAGCTGGTTTGACCTTGGAACGAAATAAGGATGATCTCCTGTAGCACTGTATGGTCTTCATTAAAGAGTAATGTTCTTGTTCGTGCACATGCTTCTTGCTTTCCCTTAAATACAACAATATGAAAATAATCCTAACTAACCTTTCTATAGTTTTATGACTCATAAGCTGTTAATTGACCACGTAAAGAAGCAGGTGGTCGCAAGACCAGAGGATTTTCTTTTGTTCACTTCAAAACTTAGGGAAGTCGCTGTTGCCAAAGGCAAATTTTTATTACAACCCAACACCTATGTAAAGCACGAGTATTTTGTGGTAAAGGGATGTTTGAGTGCTTATTATTTGGACAAGAAGGGCAATAAAAATATAGCTCAATTTGCCATAGAGAATTGGTGGCTAGGTGATTTTGATGCATTTTACAATGGGGTGCCCTCCAAATTATACATTGAAGCCTTGGAAGATTCCACTTTGTTGGCCATCACGCATGATGATTTACAAACCCTATTTCAACAAGCTCCCATATTCGAACGTTATTTTAGGTTATTGGTCACCAGTGCTTTCATCTCGCTCCGTAAACGTATCCTATCCGCCTTGGGAAAAAGCGTTAAAGAGCGGTATTTGGAATTCTGCGAAAGTTATCCAAATATTGAGGACCGTGTCCCCAACTATCAAATAGCCAATTATTTGGGGGTTTCTGCAGAAGGCCTTAGCCGTGCCCGAAGAAAGTTGGGAGCGTTAAAAAAAACCTAATTGATTTAGGTCAATCGTTTTGGCCTTTCATCATTGTATATTTCTGGTAAATAAAATCAGATATATGCAAAACTTACTTACTCCGTACAACAAGAATATAAGCTTAAAAAACCGGGTCGTAATGGCACCAATGACCCGAAGTAGGGCTGTTAACGACGAAAACAGGCCGACTGACGAACTCCAAGGCCTATATTATGAACAACGTGCTTCCGCAGGTTTGATAATCACGGAAGGCTCCCAAGTTTCAGAACGTGCGGTAGGATATGTAAACACCCCCGGGATACATACCAAAGCCCAAGTAGAAGGTTGGAAGAAAGTAACCAAACGTGTGCACGATAAAGGAGGGAAAATCTTTATCCAATTATGGCACGTGGGCAGAATGTCACACCCGGATTTCCATGATGGTGAATTGCCTTTGTCATCTTCCGCCATAAATCCAAATGAGCAATCGTACACCCCCGATGGTTTTAAAGATACCGTTACCCCAAAGGAAATGACCAAAGAAGATATTAAAACCACGGTGGAAGATTTTAAAAATGCAGCCAAGAATGCGGTGGAAGCTGGGTTTGATGGTGTGGAGATACATTCCTCCAACGGCTATCTTTTCCATCAGTTTTTTAATGGAACCTCCAACAAAAGGACCGATGAATATGGTGGTAGTCATGAGAACAAAGCACGATTCTTTTTTGAAGTGTTGGACGCAATCAAGGAAGTGATTCCAGAGGAAAAAATCGGAGCTCGATTCAATCCTTCGTTAAACGGGGTTTTTGGAATGACGATGGATGAGGACACCATTCCCACGTTTGAATACATCATCAAAAAATTGAATGATTACAATTTGGCCTACATCCATTTATCCGAACCATTTACGGACGTTTCCGATATACCTTATGCGGTAACGGAAATTGCCAAACATTTTAGGCCTTTGTACAATGGTACATTAATGATCAATGCAGGATTTGATCAAGATTCCGGAAATGAGGTCATTGCCTCGGGAAATGCGGATTTGGTGGCCTTCGGGAAACCATACATCTCCAATCCGGACTTGGTGGAGCGATTTGAGAAAGGTCTTGAATTAGCCGATTGGGACAAGGATACGTTCTACACTCCTGGAAAAGAAGGATATACCGATTATCCTATGGCCAACACCAAACAAGAAGCATAAATAGATTTTAATAAAATTAAAAAGATAACACATGAAATTTACACGAAACGCACATGCCCAGTGGAAAGGCTCGGGCAAAGAAGGAAAAGGAACATTGAATACGGGCAGTGGAACATTGGACAAAACACCCTATTCGTTCCATACTCGCTTTGAGGATGGAAAAAAAGGTACGAACCCCGAAGAATTGGTAGGGGCGGCACATGCCGGCTGTTTTGCGATGCAGTTAAGCTTTTTATTGGGAGAGGAAGGATTTACACCAGAAAGCTTGGACACTGCTGCAACCGTAACTTTTGAAGATGGAGAGGTTACTACAATCAATTTAGATTTAGAAGGGGATATTCCCAATATAGATGCCGAGCAATTCCAGCAAATTGCACATAAGGCCAAGGAGGTATGTCCCATTTCAAAATTGCTAAAAGCGCACATCCAACTAAAAGTCACTTTAAAAAAGTAGTGCTGGACACCCGTTGAATGAAGAAGGGTGCACATCCTGAAAAAGAAGAGAATATATTTTTTAACCACTAAAACACTACATGCCACATAAAGTAAAAATTCAAGAAATAGATTTCATAACCCATAACGTACTTCAAATTCGGACCCAACGACCGGCCGACTATGATTTTGAGCCAGGTCAGGCAACCGAAGTTGCTTTGGATAAGGAAGGTTGGCGGGAAAAAAAGCGTCCGTTTACCTTTACGGGACTTCCTGACGATGGCTTTTTGGAGTTTACCATAAAGGTGTATCCTGACCACAATGGTGTAACCGATAAGTTACAGACGCTGGAACAAGGCGACCATTTGTTGTTGGAAGACGTTTGGGGCGCCATATCCTACAAAGGTCCCGGCGTGTTTTTGGCCGGAGGGGCAGGGGTCACCCCCTTTATCGCCATCTTTAGGCATTTGGCTCAAAAGAACCAACTCAAAGGAAATCGTTTGCTCTTCGCCAATAAGCAAGAAAAGGATATTATAATGCAAACGGAATTTGAAAAATGGCTGGGCAAGGATTTTATCAATATACTTTCCGAGGAGCATAGCAGTAAGTATCCGCACGGTTTTATAGACACCCAGTTTCTAAAAGAACATATTACGGACAAAGACGCTAAATTTTATCTCTGTGGACCACCACCCATGATGAAGTCCGTACAAAAAGATTTGGAAGCACTCGGAATCTCCAAAGACCAAATGGTAGCCGAGGAGTTGTCCTAAAAGGAAGTACCATCTTTACAAAGAACAGAAAAGCCAACCTTAGGGTTGGCTTTTTTTATAAAGTATTTTCTGCTCACTACAAATAGGCCTGTAATACTTGGTTGTGCGAACGTTTTCTCAGCATTCGGATTGCTTTCTCCCTAATTTGTCGTACCCGTTCCCTAGTGATATCAAATAGTTCACCTATCTCACCTAGACTTTTTGGGCTCCGTTCTCCTAGACCATAATGAAGACGAATAATCTCGCTCTCACGATCTGGTAGTGTTTTTAACGCTTGGTTAATATCAGCGCTTAGCGAATCCTTTATCATTTTATCATCGGGACTCGTGGCGTTTTTTGATGCTATAACATGGTAAAGGTTGGAAGATTCACCCTTCTCAAAAGGTGCATCCATGGACAAATGTTTTCCCGAATTTTTCATGGCCAATTTTACCTTTGCGGAACTCATATCGAGTTCGTTCGCTATTTCGGCCGCGCTTGGAGGTCTTTGGTGTGTTTGCTCCAAAGAGGAATAGACCTTTTTAATTTTACTTATTTCACCAATTTTATTAAGGGGTAACCGCACCATACGGGAGTTTTGTGAAATTGCCTGTAGTATGGACTGTCTGATCCACCAAACCGCATAGGAAATAAATTTAAACCCTCTGGTTTCGTCAAAACGTTTGGCAGCTTTCACCAAACCTATATTCCCTTCATTGATTAAGTCGGAAAGTCTTAGTCCACTTCCTTGGTATTGTTTTGCGGTAGACACCACAAAACGCAGATTGGCATTCACTAATTTATTGAGAGCAACTTGATCACCTTCGCGAATTCTTCTGGACAGTTCTACTTCTTCGTCCGCTGTTATCAAATCAATTTTGGAAATTTCTTGAAAATACTTTTCTAATGATTTGGTATCCCTGTTTGTAATTTGTTTGGTAATCTTTAGTTGCCTCATATATATTTTTTAGTTTAAAGTTCCTTATTATAATCTAACACTATTTTGCAGAAATCCTAACAAAAACGGATTTTCTTTGAAAATACTCTATAAAAAAGGAAAATTACATTCTATTTTATGCTTAAAATTTAGAGACAACCTTAATTTATTGATAAGGACACTATCTAACATTTTAAAAAAATGTAGTAGCATACCGTTTAGCCAAACCAGCGCCTGTCCTGAGTGAATTTGGAGGGTAGTAGGGGAGATAAACGTGTGTGACTGGGTAAAATCCCCAGAATTTTTAAGGTTTTCATGCAATGGAAATTAAAAACCAATTTCTAACTTACAGTACTCCAAACCATTAACTTGCTTTCTTTTGTTTTCTTCCCCCGAAAGACACCCATAATTGGGTATTGTGACCTTTGGCATGTATTGATCAGTTGTACGAGATAGAACAGACATTGTTGGCCATTACAAAGCTATGTGTATGCTATCTGACATATTTAAGGGCAGCCATTGATCGTATGTTAAGCATCCCAGGTAATGCATCCGCATTATTAGGGCAATAGTTAAATGAATATAAGACAGCATCTAAACATCAAAAAATGGACAATTCCAAAATCCACCCAAAAAGCGAGAACCAAGTTCATTTGGTCGACATACACCTTTGGCGGGGCGCCCCTCAGAACTTAGATCCCGAACGAGAAATTGAAATTCTGGTCAACCAAGGCTATGTGGTCGGTTTTAGTCCAAGTCGTTTACAACCGGCATGGTCTGCTTACCGAGTTGCCTATGCAGACCAAGATGTAAAGTACGACCGACCCATAAATTATTATAACGACCTCCGTTTGGATGAAGAATTTCGCATTGGTAAGGGTACATTTGGTAAGATAGGTGGCATACGTCTCAATGTGGGACATATGACCCCCAACGAAGTCATTAATCGGCAATATGGGAGACTGGCCCAGATGGAAACATTTTTCATGACCAACATGAGTCCCCAATATGCTTCACTCAACAGTGGGGTTTGGTTGAAATTGGAAACCGCCATCCGTGAGATTCAGGACGAACCCAATCAGCATGACCATTTATGGGTCATTGCGGGGCCCATCTTTGGAGATGCCCCAGAAATGGTATATCGGGGGCAAAACAAGCATCTACCAGTTCCCGATGCGTATTTCTGCATTACCGTAGATCCATATATGTACCCTTATGATACCTTGTCCAAGGCCCATATCGATTGCTTTATCATTCCACAAAATGCACCGGGAAGTTCAAGTCCAGAAGACTATCCTGCCACCTTGGAAGATGTTGAAGAAGCTACCAAGCTCAAATTTTTTGATTCTTGGAGCAGGGATATCCCCTTAGGGTTCATGGCGCAGCGTGATGCGCCTTCCGAGAGCAGATTGATGAAAATCTTGCGACGAAATCATTTAAAGGAACAGGCTGCGGAATCCATTCTTGAAAAAACGAGGAGGGAAGCCAAAACCATCGAAGACCTTATTGAAGGCCTTAAAGAAGAGGCGAGCCGTATAAATGCCCTTGATCGCGAAATAACGGAGGAGGAAACCACACAGTTGAAGACCATTCAGCATACCATATCGTGGTTGATCAAGGCCCATGAAATTTCAGGTGAGCCAGAAGCTCCCTTGGATGCCGAGCCAGTTACCAATTTTATTACCTACAAGATCATTGATGATATGGATGGAAAGCTCAAACAGGCCGCTAGGATTTCCTGTAATTTTTGGAATGAGTTTATAGAGCCCAAACATTCCATTGTTCTTCGTTTGGGCATCTTTACCAGTATGAGCCAGACCATTGCGCGAGCGTACATGCCTTTTGAAAAAGATGAGGTAAGGTACGGGGTGGTGGAGTTTAACACCCGGTTTTTGGGCAGCTTTACCAATAACGACATTACGGGGACCATAACCCATGAGATTGGCCATGTTTTGGGAATAGGGTGGGAGGATTGGAATTCTCTTTTTAACAAGCGAACGGGAATATTCAACCGTAAAGCTGTAAAAGTGCTAGAAGCGTTGGATCTAATGGAAGTGGAACTGGATGGCGGTCCGGGAACTGCGCTGGCCCATTGGGATGAGGAAAAATTTGACAAGGAACTTATGACCGGATATAAGGATAGTGGCGAATATGTACTTCCAGTTACGATTGATTTGATGGGTGTTTTAGGCCATAAGGTAACCACCTCCTTGGAACAAAAGACCCCTCTGAACGAACTTCTGGAAAAGTATGCCAATTTGGTGTTTTCCAGACAAGATCAGGTACGGAAAATTGACCTGGAATATTTTGAGAAGACCGAATTGATGGAAACCATCCCACATGTGTAGGTGCGTATGGGCAAAAGGCTTTAGGGTAGTGGGGTAAGCGTGTATAAATTGGGTGAAACCCATAGATTTTTAAGGTTTTTGTGTAATTAAAAATTGAATTCATTGACTAACTTAATCATCTCCAAGTTATTGACCTCCTACGACTTACTTCCCCCGAGAAAACACCTATAGTCGGGTATTGAGATATGAGTCTTATCCATTAGGTTTTTGATGTTCTAAATCAAGGAATCATCAATGACAACTAATTGGTTTTTTGTAAATAAATTAAAAACATAACACAATGGAACTATTTGCAGAGTTGGATATTGATAATTTCAATGAGGAAGCCATTCTTGAATCGATAACCGAAGCCTTTTCTAAACCAAAGGTTTACATTTCATTTAAATATACTAAAAAGCGAAAGGTGATTTTTTACCACTTGCAGGTCAAAGTAGCAAAAACAACCAAAGATTTGTTACAAGGAACAGCAGTTAAAGATTCTGATGGTTCTCAGACATTTTTTATTGGTGAGTTTTCCAAAAATACTGAAATAGAAATCAAATTCGGGATAATAGGTTTCACAACAGTTCCAAAAGCCGTTGCCCTAATCGCTCAAACTAACCCAGAAATTGGTTATCAAGTTGACCCCAAAACGCCTGGCGAAACTAAAAGCATTGACCGCGATGAAAAATGGGAAGGAAAGTTTAAATATAAAGTACAATGAAGACTCAAAAAACCATATTATTAGCCATTCTATTCGCAATTTTTATTTCAGAATCATTTGCGCAAGTTCCTTTAGACAACATTTTTAATTCAATAGTTGGACCAAATAGTGAGCCAATAGTTTACAATACTATTAATATGAACTCATTTGATTTAATATCTTCAAATATCCAATTTTCTGAAAAGAATAATTCTCAAAAACTTGTTGTTCTTCCTTTCAAATTATTTAATGATAAGCCAAACGGACTTATTCGAAATTTGAAACTGAATATTGCACAAAAAAATGGAATTTCAACATTTGGAATTGGGATTGGATTAGATAATTCTTCGCCTTTTTCTAAAAGAGGAGATGATATTTTTAATAAAGTAGATATCGTTTCTAAAAGGGTTCAAAGTGAAGATGAATCTGATTTAGAATACCAACAATATGAAGCCAGCTATGGATTGTATTTGGACAAAGAAGTTGCCAATTATTATGAGAATTTATTGAAGAACAGCTTTCAGTTAACATTCGGTTTCAATATATCTTATTTCTCTATAATTGGTGGTGATAAAGTAGACTTAGATGGAAATGGTTTAATTGATAACGAAAAATCTATAGAAAGCTTTAATTACTCACTTGGTGCATCCTACACATTAAATAGTTCAGCAGGAATAAGTGCCTCTTTGCATATTGTAGATAAACTTGGTAGTGCAGAAGAAGGGCAAGAAAGGGTTCCCTATTTAGGAGGGTCTTTTACATTTGCCAAGCGAATATTAGTTTTGGATTCAAATTATAAAACCTCAAAGGACTATTTCAAATCATTATTTGTGCCTTCTATTATTTTTGGGTTTACGTTCGAGTATCAAGAAGCACAGAAAAATTTTGATTTTGCCAAGGATGGAATAATTAGACAATCTGTGTATACTCCGTTTTTGGATTTTAAGATAAATCCTAAAAATCAATTTAGATTGGGAATTCCAATTCAAAAACTGACATCTAAGAATAGAGATTTACAAAGCTTAGGACCATTTATACAATGGGGATTCAGTATTGCAAATAAGGGAAAGTAAGGAACTAAAAAGCCAGACTTTTATCAAACTTTAAAAATAAAGTACGTACTATTTTGACAAAAAATGAAATTAAAACAATTGAAGTGTCTAAAAGCAGCGAGATGATGGGTATAGGATGACCCTTAGTTTGTTCTGAATTTTATACAGTTCGATGAAAACCTAACCATATATAAAAATGCCTGAAAAATTAGATCCTTTTAATAAAATAGGCCTCTGTTTTAGTGGAGGGGGCTATAGAGCTACTTTTTTTGCCTTAGGCGTACTTTCATACCTGGATAACGTTGATTACCACGGCAAGTCCATTTTAAAATCGGTAATAGCATTGAGTACGGTTAGTGGAGGCACCCTAACAGGGGTGGGTTATGCCAAAGCTGTTCAATCTCCGGATTACGATTTCAAAACTTTTTTCAAATCGTTCTACCACACGTTCACTCCGAAAAATGACAAACTGCTGGAAACGGCTATAGCCAAATTAGAAGATGATAAGGTATGGGAAGCTAATCCTTATAAAAAGCGCTCATTGATTAATGCTTTCGCGTTGACCTATGCCGAAATATCTTTGTTTAAAGGCTCATTTGAGCAATTTGAAAAAGATAAAATCAAACAATTGAAACACGTTTGTTTCAATGCCACAGATTTTTCATTTGGATTAACGTATCGATTTCAGAACACCGGATATTTTGGGAATAATCCACTCTATAAAAATAACCAGGCAGAAGTCAATGCGTTACGAAACCAAGTTGAATTGGGTGATGCCATTGCCTCATCTTCCTGTTTCCCGGTAGGATTTGAGCCCTTGGTTTTCCCCGACGATTATTTTAAAGACCATCAAGATGCTGCGTATAAGAATTTAAAACAGTTAGACGATTTCATCAATGGTGTTGGCATAATGGATGGTGGAATTGCGGACAATCAGGGAATAGGTAGCATGATGCTCATTAATGATAGAATAGGCGATGGCTTGGATTTGATCATTGTGAACGACGTAGGAAGCTATAAGATGAAACCATGGCAGCAGGACACCACTAAAGTGGGAAAAAGTTCCACGGTGAAACGTGTAGTGAACAAAATGCTGCAATACTTCACCATAAAGCCATTATATTGGATTACGTTGGCCCTTGGCTTGGTAATTTTATTGCTAAATAATATGCATGTTTTTGGTTCACAAGCCTACAGCGGGATGTATATTTTTGGAGGTGTGGTACTAGGAATGGGCCTGTTACTGACCGTGTTTGGTTTGGTGGCTTCGGTTATTAAAAGTGCTGCGTTGTCCAAATTAAGAACCATCTTTAAAAAGAATGTGCCGGAACCTTTGTTGGATGATGTTTTAACCTTTCAGAAATTGGATATCAGTTTGGTGCAACAGATGCTTGCGAATCGCTTCACCTCGGCATTGACCATGATCAATGATGTCTTTTTAAAGCAAATGCGAAGATTGAACTACGACTTGTTTTATTCAAAAGACAAATTAAAAAACAAACGTATTGTAGCCTTACCCTTTTTAGGACATCGCTAAATTCATAAAATTATC
>TARA_R110000764_G_scaffold61653_1_pt1 | contig 88741 bp, 67 predicted proteins | sample TARA_R110000764 | Tara Oceans TARA_R110000764 (sample SAMEA4398111) | marine metagenome | biome: Polar Biome; feature: [SRF] surface water layer (ENVO:00010504); material: water (ENVO:00002006), including particulate matter (ENVO:01000060) such as... | depth 5 m | reverse complement strand
GTTAATCATAGAAAAAGTATTAATTCAGTTTAAACCTCGCAATGCAAATAGATGCAATGCGTTTATAATGTGATGTTTACTTTGAAAAGCATCACGATAGGATATAGCTATCCTTTAAAAAAACTGAATTATACTTTAGGGGGTTGGAATAGGGATTCCAGATATCTGGAGGTGAAGTTTACTTTATGTAAATTAAATTGTTCTTTCCCTTCAAACTTTAATTGATTGATTAAAGCCGGATTGTTGTTCGCAATAATTAATACTAAGGGGTGACAACATTGATGATGGCTATGTATAGGTGCATTCTCCTTATCAGAGTCATTGTGGTGCCTTTCTGCTTTTGCTTCCTTACCAAAGTAATCCTCAACTACATAATCGAGGAAAGAGTCTCCATAAACCTTATGGTCCTGGTAATGGGTTACGATGCTTGAAATTTCTTTAATGGGTCCACAAAAGTCCATATCAAGACTAATTCCCTGAAAAAAGAATAATAGCGACATTGATATGGAAAAAAGTGTTTTCATAAACTTTAACAAAGATACAAATTAATCGATGCACAGGTTGTGCAAAAACTTAAAAGCAGGGATAAAAGGTTTCATGAAGCACTAAAAATTAGTTATTCTGCAAATCCATAAATCTTTTCAGGGCGAAATATAGAAGAATAAAGGCTTTCCATACGATAGGTCATATATATTGTAAGCTACAAGACATAAAATTGAGTGCCAAGAAATATATTTACAATATGATTGCCAAAAATTTCACATTGCAAATATAACAAGGATTACGTGCGACTGGGTTGCAAAATAGCTTCAAAAAATAGGGTAAGGTCTCAAACAGTCATTGAAATTAATAAAAACTGGAAAGGCTGGAAATTGGCAATTCGCATTTATGCATCAAAACACATGAAATAATCCTCTGGTGCTAATTCAACTACCATACAGATTCATCATGTTTCAATTCAGGATATCAGGATATAAGGTATTTAGCAAGAGCAGGCAATCAACCTTCTGTTTTGGATTCGTAGCATGGAACTTTGCCAACTTTTTTTGAAAGGTTTTCTTCTTGTCCAAAAGCATCAATTTTTCCCAAATACCATAGTTCTTAAAGGCTTTTTCGATATAACTCCAATAGTCTGTATAACTATGTATAGCATTGTTTGCAAAGGCTACCCATTGTTTTTTTTGATATCGGTAGCCAATAATCTTATCCCTTTTTGCACTTTCAATTATGCATACAAGGGGTTTATGTTCGAAAAGCTCATCGATTAAATAACAACCATTTAGCTCATTTGCCAAATGAAAAATTATTAATGTCGATTCGTATTCAATAGGGTCTGTTTCAATTTGGGCCAATATTGCTTCGTCCTCTTTCTTTAAGTTATATCCTTTTCGGATAAGTCTTCTTAAAAGCCACATCTTATGCTCAATAGCTATGTTTTCAAACATAGTCGCAAGAAGCGTTTTGTCGTCTTTGGATTTTTCGTTTAAGTCGATTTCCAAATATGAACTATCAATCATGTGTTCCAAGAAACCCATATGACCCTTTTTTGCTATTGAAAACCAATGGTGAATTCTTGGTTGACCATCTTTAGGTTTAAACGCATCGGATTTATTTAATATCGATAGTTCAAATTCGTCTAAATTTTCCATTTGTTCTTCGATGGAAGAAAAATTATACCCTTTATTTTTCCATAAGAATCGCAGGTCATCGATTATAGAGTTTGCTTTTTCTTCAGCCACTACCTGCTTTCGACGCTCTTGATTTTTGACTTCCTCTTCTCTTTCCCTTTGAAGACGTTTGGCATGTTCTTTCTCTCTAACCTTGAGCTTTTTCCCATAGTCAAAATAATAAATCTGATAGGATTCAACATTGAACTTGAGTTGTCCAAGACTGACGGATTTTTCTATCCATTTGCTGAGCAACTTATTATCCTCCGTTAGAAATGGATATTTGTACGTACACAGCAATCTAAAAGGTTCTGAAGCTTCATCCAGTTTGAAGAAGTTTTGAAAATCCGTAAGATATTTGATATCGCGTTCCATTTGTCGCTGGCCATGAACGTCAAAATCATCCAATATCCAAATCAGAAAAACTCCTTTCCGTTTGTAAAAATCATGTCGGTCATAGATGTAGCGCAAGGATAAATCGGATAGCTGTATTTCGAAAACGAGTTCTTTTTCCAAATATTTACAATACACATCGGGCCTACGTTTTTCATTTCCATCGTAAATAAAGGTATCATCTACGCAGATAGAATGAACACCATCTAAATTGGAAAGTTTCTTGGCTATTTTGTTTTTAAGTGCTTTATGCCTTGGACTTTCTTTTCCACGATAAAGCTGTGCCAATTGTTCCGTTTCCTCCTGCGACAGGTCGGTCTCCTTTAAGTAACAGAACGCCGCATTTGGTTGATGCTTGAAATGTAATCTGTCATACTTACTACCGGAAACGTTCAATTTTTGGTCACACTCGCAACAGTAGAGTTCCACTTCATCCCTATGATACTGCCTGCGAAGCTCAAATGAATTTTTAGCGGTGTCAAAGACGTCATCAGCTTCAAGAATCTCCCCAGAGGTTTTGTCAAAAGCTACTTTTATACTTCTTTGAAACGACATCTCTATTATTGGGCAATTGTAAGGTTCGAAAACAAGTTTTGTAACTCATGTTTATTCCCATTCATTTTCTCCAATCGAAGTATCGCCTCCTTTAAACATTCCATAAAACCCAATTGTTTCTGTACAATTGGTAGTTCTTTAGTATAGATATCCTCAGGATTGACTCCGTTTTTGGGATATCTTGTCCGCGAACTATGTTGAATGGTCAGTAAGGCGCAAAAGTAAAATGTATGGTCTATAAATATAGAATCAAATTGAATTGGTATCAGGTGATGCATTAAATTTTGAAAATACATTTGCGACTTTTTTTTATCCGCAAGTATATTCAAAATTTCCCTTTTTGTTTCCAAAGCTTCCTTCGTACCTAATTCCCCAAAGTATCTTGCCATGGCTTGCATTTGTGACCTAAGTATTGAATTGCTATTTTCCGGAAATGCATATTCAATGGTTTCTAAGCCCGTTAGGATTTCTAAAAAGCCATCGAGATCTTCCAATGTAAAATTAACCAAGTCGCAATTTTTCAATCTGTCTATACTGCAAATGGCCGCTGAAATTGATTTATGGTGTTTGGCAAAGCTCTTATTGGAAAGCGGCTCCAGATCTTTCGGCATTGGATAGCTTTCAAGAAGCTCTATTACGGCCTTCATTTTTTCTTCTTTTTGCACCATAATCTTTCTTGGGATTTTAAATTGATCGTGGAATGTCTCCTCGATTTCCTTTTCGGTAAAATCGCCAGAGAAAAGAGCCGCAGCTTTATTGGCTTTCTCGCTTGCCTGTTGGAACAGAAAATATGAGTTTCTATACTTTCCGTTTCGGTGTAGCAAGATGGCAGATTCCAAATCATTAAGAGCGATATTTAGCCATGTATTGATTATTGTTTGCATAAGAGGTGTACGTGTAATCTGAATGATATCTATAAATATATTGATATTTCTTTCAGTTAATAATCTATAAGCCAGTATGTCAATGTACTTTCTTAAATTTACTTCTCATAGATAAATTTGTCTAAGGAAGCTTAATATATTTATTCATGAAAAATCTACATAAATCCTTTGAAACAAGACTTTTTTATAATACTTTTACCGTATATAAAACCGCATACAGCGTATGCATTTTATAAAATCAAGCGATTGTTAACTCGCTGTTAATCAAAGAGTTATGAAACCGCGGGATAGAGCAGTAGGTAGCTCGTCGGGCTCATAACCCGAAGGTCGCTGGTTCGAGTCCAGTCCCCGCTACTAAAAAGAAAAAAAGCCGAGAAAATTTTCTCGGCTTTTTTTATGTTTCAAATCCAAACACCAGTGTTCTAGTAGGTTTTACGAAGTAAACTTTTATCGGGGCTTACCTTCTTTAATAGTTCCTTAACAATTTTGACCGGTTATTTTCATAAATTGTTAACAACTAATTCATCATCAATCAAAAATGAGACAATCTACCAAATATATTGTCTTAATTCTTCTATGGCTTAACGCTATGTTTGCCTATGGCATAGTAGTGAAAAGTTATACCGGAATCCCTACGCCAACCGCAGAAACCTTTAAGGATTCTCTGGATTGGGCGGACTATTATTTTAACATCCATAGATTTGAAGATGCCGTACCACTGTACAAAAAAAACCTTGAGGACTCAGATAAAGAACAAAAAATCCATGTTTTAAAAAAACTGGCGCTTAGTGAAGCGGCAATGGACCATCCAGAAGAATCCATTTCGTACATCTATGATTATTTCAAAATAGATTTTCATCCTACCTTTCTCCTGCACGAAGATTTTGACGGCATTAGAAAAGAACAAGGTTTTGTTAAACTTTCTGGAACCGTACTGCCCAAGTTTACAGTTTGGTCCATATTTTACTTTTTTGTCTCCTTGATAGGTTTTTATATCACTTTTGTGCTATTAATCAATAAAAGAATTGACAAACAGGCGCGCATTCTTATAGGGAGTTTCGTTTTTATCCACTCCTTATTTATTCTAAATATCTGTGTGAACCAAACAAACTACGTGTTTGAGTTTCCTCACACTTATCTTATGTCCACTTGGTCTTCCTTTTTATATGGCCCCTTACTTTTTCTTTATTTTAAAAGAGTCTCCAAGTCTACGGATTTGAACAAAAAAGACCTTTGGCATTTTTTACCAACACTGATTCTGACCATCTATTTAATTGTTACAGTTTATGGTTTTTCTGGTTCGCAAAAAGTAATACAAATGCTGCAAAGGTTGGAAGAAGGTTTAAATCCAGGTGACTCCACCAAATTATTGTTACTGGTAGTTCTTAAAGCAATTTCTCTCGGTGTTTATGCTTTTTTTGTCCATCTGATTCTCACCAGGAATAAAAATGGTTTAAGCAAAAAAACGAGAATCTGGCAAAAAAACATCTACTTGATCCATGTAAGCTATGTGGTGGTCTATATAGTTTATGGTGTATATATTACTGCGGGGGTGAACAGCGGTGTGTTTTACCACGCCCCCATTGTTTTAATGAGCACTATGGTGCTATATGTGGGGTATGCTGCCAATGTGCAACCCGATGTATTCAGTGGGTTGTATTCTTACACAAACCGATTGTTTCCTAAATATGTAAAATCCGGTTTAACAGATAGTTTATCTCAAGAACTTAAGAACAACCTTAAACATCTTTTTCAAAAAGAAAAATTGTATCGGAATAATGATATAAACCTTGATATGGTAGCAGAAAAACTGGATACGACCCGACATAACACATCGCAGCTAATCAACGAGCATTTTAATATGAGTTTTCGTGAATTTGTGAACTCCCATCGTATTCAAGAAGCAAAGGAATTGTTGGAACAAGAAAATGAGCTCAATATTATTGATATTGCCTACGAAGTAGGTTACAACAATAAAGTATCTTTTAACAAGGCTTTTAAAAAAGATACCCAACTTACACCTAGCGAATACCTATATCGCGCAAAACAAGGGTAAACTCTTATCGGGAACACCTAGAAACCTTGGTTTTATAGCTAACTAGTAGTCATCAATCAAAAATCATCAATCATATGAAACGGCTACTAAAGCAAATCGTCTTTAAGTATATTGGGGAGGAGAAACGGACCCACGCCCCATTAAACAGTCATGAAAAGTACAAAAAGTCTGGACTAACAGAATCAGAAGCCTTCTACATTCGAGAAAAAATCAAAAAAGCTTTTGAGGAAGACAAGATCTACCGGAACAATACTATTTGCCTTGACGAACTTTCGGAACATATCCAGGACAATAGGTACAAAGTATCCCAAGTAATCAACATGTACTTCTCTAAAAACTTTTATTCATTTTTAAACGATTATAGAATTGAAGAGGCAAAACATTTATTGGTTTCTGACTCTACATTGAGCGTAAAAGCAATTATGTACGAAGTGGGTTTTAACAGTAAGAATAGTTTTTACAGTGCCTTTAAGAAAATTACGGGGTTAAGCCCCAACGATTACAGGTCTGCTGCCACCATGAGTTTTGTCCAGAACGAAATACAAATGGCATAACCACTAACAAACAACTTCATTAAATAGTTTGAAGCTATTCGCTAAACCCTCTTGCCCTGCAAGAGGGTTTTTTTGATCTCATTATCAAATGGTTATCAAATCGATTTTGATGTGTTAAAAAGAGTACTTCCCCATGGGCATTCTTGATTTTGAGGTTCTTGCCGTTTAAAAAGTACTTGACTCATAACAGTTTTGGGTTGATTTGTTATGCAATTGTAAAGGTAGGGCGGTGAGAGGCTCTACTTCTTAAAAAAACAAAATCCATTGAGTTTTGTTCACTTCCCAGAAGTATTATTTGAATTAGCTATCAATTTCCTAGCGCCGTCCACCTTTCTCAGTTGCTCTAACTCATTTCAAATTACTAACAAAACTTTATTCGTATGAAAGTAAAGAAACTGTTTGGAGCATTGTTGGCCATGTGTCTATCGATAGCATTTGCCCATGCTCAAGAAAAAACGGTTACCGGAACGGTTACCGACCAAGAAGGGGTACCCTTGCCCGGTGTAAACATTATTGTTAAGGGTACCGTAAAGGGTACGCAATCCGATTTTGACGGTAACTATGCCCTTGAAGCCAGTGTAGGAGATGTTCTTGTATTTTCCTATTTAGGTCAAAGAACACAAGAAAGAAGTATTGGCGCCGGGAGTACTATTGATGTGCAAATGGAAGAAGATGCGTCCCAACTGGAAGAGGTAGTAGTAACTGCCCAAGGTATTGTGCGGGAAAAACGGTCGCTGGGATATTCCGTGACCACTGTTGAATCCGAAAAGGTAGAATCCAGACCTGAAGCTGACGTAGCCCGTGTTTTGAACGGAAAAGTAGCTGGTGTTAACATTACTTCGAACAACGGGATGTCCGGTTCAGGTACCAACATCATTATTCGAGGATATTCATCCGCTACACAATCCAACCAACCATTATTTATTGTGGATGGTATCCCTTTTGATTCTGGTACAAACACTCAGACCAACTTTTTGGATGGAAACACAGAGTCAAGCCGATTTTTGGACCTTGATCCCAACAATATAGAAAGTGTAAGTGTTTTAAAAGGATTAAGTGCAACCGTATTGTACGGTAACCGTGGTAGAAACGGGGTAATCTTGATTACTACAAAAGGGGCGGCAACCGGTGATGCTCCTTCAAAAACCGAGGTTTCCGTTACGCAGTCGGTATTCATGTCGAACGCAATACTACCAAAGTTCCAAGACAATTATGGAGGTGGGTTCCACCAAGGGTTTGGATATTTCTTTAGTAACTGGGGGCCACGTTTTGACCGAACGGATGATGATGGTGTAGCCAGTGCAGGACAATTTATACGCACTGGTCCCAACGGTGTTGCCATTCTACAACACCCATTCAACTATATCGCAGACCCAACATTGATTGCTGGTTACGAGGATTTTCTAGATGATGAGTACCCTTATAAACCTTATAACGGTGTTGAGGAGTTCTTTAGAACTGGATATGTATACAGCACATCTGTCAATGTACGAGGAGGTTCGGAAAAAGTAAACTTCAATGCAAACTATGGCCGTACAGAGGACATAGGGGTTACTCCAGGTAATAGATTGTTGCGTAACAACTTTAGTTTAGGGGGTAATGCCGCCTTATCCAACAATTTTACCGTATCAGGAGTGTTCAACTTTGCAAGAACAGGGTATAAATCCCCTCCAAATGCAGTAAGTACCGGTAGTGGGGCCGCTTTTAATGGTTCTGCAATATTCGGTGATGTACTATATACCCCGAGGAGTGTGGATTTAACCAATATTCCTTTCCAAGCGGTAGATGGAAGAAGCCTTTACTATCGTTCAGGAAACGACATCCAAAACCCTTATTGGACAGTAGCCAATTCAAAAACGTCCCAGGAAACGGATCGTTTTACAGGAAACGTGTCTATGAGCTATGCTATTAACGATTGGATGAACTTAACATACCGAGTAGGTTTGGATACGTACACCGAGTTAAACTCCTATGGACAAAACAGAGGTGGTGTAGATGGCCCGACCTTGGGTATTCTAAGAACAACCTCAGTAAGAAATTCCATTTGGAATCATGACCTACTATTGAGTGCGGATAAGAATCTTTCTGAAGATTTAAATCTAAAAGCAACATTAGGGGCGAACAGTCGAAGAGACACCTATGCACAAGATGGTATAGAAAGCCAAGGACAGTTGGTTTTTGGAGTGTTGGAACACTATAACTTTACAACTCCATCTTCCGTCAACTCTTTCTCTGGATCCAATTTGAACCAGAATTTTGAAGAAAATTTAGTTGGTATTTATTTAGACGCAACCTTATCCTATAAAGACTTTGTCTACCTCAACATGGTAGGCAGAAACGATTGGTCCTCAACATTGGAAAGAGAGAATAATTCATTGTTCTATCCTGGGGCAAGCTTATCCTTTATCCCAACAACGGCATTTCCAGCATTGCAAGGAAAAGTACTAAATTATGCCAAACTTAGATTGGGTTATGGATCCTCCGCAGGTTTCCCTACTCCATTCAACACAAGGGACGTACTTTCATTAGGTTCTAGAACATTTGTAGATTTCAATGGCAATGTAGTTTCTGGAAACACAGTTTCCGATGTATTGGGTAACCGTGATCTATCACCTGAAAGGGTGCAAGAGTTGGAAATTGGTTTGGACACCAGATTGTTCAATAGACTCAACTTTAACGTCAGTTTATATCAAAAAGCCACAACAGACCTTATCACTAATCGCACCTTGGATAGCTCAACTGGATTCCGCTCCACTTTTGTGAACATAGGTGAAGTAGAGACCAAAGGTGTCGAGGTAGATTACGATCTTAACCTTTTTAGGGAAAGTGAATCGGGAATAGGCTTTAACCTAGCTGGAAACTTTACAGCAAGTGAAACCATTGTGACCGATTTGGCAGAAGGCACCAATAATATTCTTTTAACTTTTGCAGTTTCCGGTGAAGCGGCAAATTACGCCGTAGAAGGGCGACCATTTGGTGTATTGCTGGGAAGTACTATCCAAAGAGATGATAATGGAAACAAAGTAGTAGGTAGTAATGGACGCTATTTAGTGGACAACAATATTACAGAAATAGGTGATCCCAATCCCGATTGGACCACTGCTCTTATTCCAACAATTACCTTCAAGAACTTTACTCTATCGGCCAATCTACAATATCGTCACGGAGGTGATGTTTATTCTGTCACTACCGCAGGTCTTATTGGTCGTGGTGTTGTTGATGCAGATGATCCTATCCATAGAGAATCCAACTATGTACTACCGGGAGTTTTTGCCGATGGTAGCCCTAACAATGTAGCCATCACTGCCACTGAGTTTGGGTTTAATACCTTTTTTGCCGGCGGAATAAACGAAGTAAATATTTTTGATGGTTCGACTATCAGGCTGCAAGAAGCTTCCTTAGGATATTCTATTCCAAAGAAAATGTTGGATAAAACACCTTTTGGTAGTTTATCTCTAACTCTTTCCGGCTCCAATCTATGGTACAAAGCGGTAAACTTCCCTGATGATGTTCGCTATGACACCAACTCTTCAAGTACAGGTGTTGGTAACGGGCAGGGAATCGATTTCTTTACCGGACCATCAACAAGAAGATATGGTCTTACTGTAAGAGCATCATTTTAATAGCAGCTAACTAGAATCAAAAAATATATTATGAAAAAAATATCAAATATACTCAGTCTTGTAATCGCTGCACTGACAGTTATGTTGGGCTGTGAGACCACTTCCTTGGATGTGGTCGAGAGTCCGAATGCATTAAACCCTTCGCAGGCGAGTGTTGATTTCTTTTTAAATCAAATACAACTCATGACCGCGCAAATCCACTCTGGTGAAGAAGGCCGTAACGAAAATGGACTTAGCCAATTCGGCATGGAACCTGTAAGAATGCAGCATGGTTTTGGCCCAACCTATCGTGAGAATTATGATCCATCAGATTTTGATAGGGTTTGGGACAATGTTTATGCAAGAGCATTAATCGATATTAGAACAATGAACCCTCTAGCTGAAGAAGCTGGCCAGTTTACCCATATTGCCATTGGGCAGATTCTGGAAGCCTATATCATGATGTCAATGGTAGATTTCTTTGGAGATGTACCTTACTCTGAAGCTGTTTCGGGTGGTGAAGGAATTTTGAATCCCGCTGTGGATTCGGGAGCTTCCATTTATCTGGCAGCAGACCAACTTTTAGTTGATGCCATTGCCAATCTTAACAAAGATGAGACCTCGCTCCCATCAGATGATCTTTTCTACAATGGTAATGAAGGTCAATGGAGAAAAGTGGCCAATACCATGCGTTTGAAGCTTTATCTACAAACACGCTTGGCCAGTACCGAAGGTTTTGGAGCGTCGGTTTCCACTTCGAGGATCAACGAATTGATTAGCGGAAACCAACTGATTTTGGACGCTTCCGATGATTTCTTCTTCCAATGGGGCACCAATAATGCCTCACCAGATAGTAGACATCCCTATTTTGATGCCAACTATGATGGTGCTGGACCAAGTTCGGATTTTTACACGTCTAATTATTACATGAATTTGATGGCCAATCAGTACGGCGAACCCGACCCAAGAATACGGTACTATTTTTACCGACAACAAGAGGATTTTTCCGGTGCCGATGTGATTACCAAAGAATGTGTTACGGAAATATCGTTACCAGCTTGGTGGGATCCAACAGAGCCCTATTGTTTAGTGCCATCAACCAATGGTTTAAGCGGCTATTGGGGGAGAAACCATTTAGATGATGATGGTATTCCACCAGATGATGCCTTCAGAACATTACATGGCACATATCCTGTTGGAGGGCCGTTCGATGATAACTCATATAGAAATGTATCCGGTTCCGGAGCTGTTAACGAAGGATTGGCAGGAGCAGGTATATCACCTATTCTAATGTCATCCTACACCTATTTCATGTTGGCGGAAGCATCATTGACCTTGAATACAACTGGTAATGCCAGAGACTATCTAGAAACAGGAATCAGACAATCCATTGGTACAGTGGTCAATTTTGGTGCATCCCTGGCCAGTGGTTCAGGTTTTGAGCCTAGCACCACGGATATAGATGATCATGTTGCAGAGATATTGGCAAGCTATGATGCTGGAGACGATACTGATAAACTCCGCATAATTGTGGAACAGTATTTTATCGCATTGTGGTGTAATGGAATTGAGGCCTATAATACCTACAGAAGAACAGGTCAACCTGATAATCTAACACCCGCATTTACCACCCCAGATCCAGGAACTTTCCTAAGATCTATGTGGTATTCACAAACCGCAGCGGACAGCAACACGAACATTACACAGAAAAGTGCTCCAAGTACTCCGGTTTTCTGGGACACTAACCCTGAAGGATTCGTTGATTGATTTCTAACTAAAAAACAATACAGATGAAAAGTAACTTTAAATATATATTCGGTCTTGTTCTCCTCACTTTGGGAATTGCAGCATGCGAGGACAACGACAAAAACCCGCTCAATGTGTTCGAACTGGAGGATTCGGCAGCCCCGTATGTAAGAATCGTACTGGATGAGACCATTGTGGCCAAAGGTGACCTTTCCACTTCAAGTTTTTCAGGAACTGTTGATGACCCAAGCGACAATGTTGCTTCTTGGGAGTTGAGCGTGACTTTGGAATCAGGAGGGGTCTCTACCGACACAATATCCTTAACGACGATAACGGAGTTCCCAAGTGATGTTTCAATACCATATACGGACATAGCAAGTGCTTTGGGCATAACGGTAGATGACATCTCTGGAGGTGACTTTATCCGATTTTTAGGAAAATCCACTGGAGTTGATGGCACTGTAACAACTGCAGAAAACTACAGTGCAACCGTAACTGGTCAACCAGAACAATTACAAGCTTTTAACTTCATAGTACTGGTCAAATGCTCTCCAATTTCGGGAACCACTGTACCTGGAACATGGGTCATTGAAATGCAAGATCTCTTTGGCGATGGATGGGATGGTGCTTTTGTAACTTTTGAAATTGATGGTGTAGCCACAGACTACACATTTACCGGAGGTGATGCGGCAACATTCAATGTTGACGTACCGGACGGAAGTGAGTTGGTTATCTCGTACACTAGTGGTGCGTTTGAAGAAGAACATGTTTACACTATTGAAACTCCGGATGGCGAAGTGTTAGGACCTTTTGGACCAAACCCGTCTCCCTGTATCAATTGATTTTTACATATTGTTCAACAAAAAGGCCCGCTCCAATTGGAGCGGGCCTTTTATTTTTACCTAAAAAATGGTTCGTATAAATCGGGATAAGTACTAGCGGTTGAGGGTTTACGAAAAAAACCGAATGTTGATGTAGTTTAGAGGTATGTAAAAAGTAATCTTCAAAACAGCCTTGAACCCAAAATATCTTTTCAAAAGTATTTGTTTCATTTTTTGAATGTATTTGAATTAGTCCAATCCTCAAGGCTGTTTTTATCTTCTTCCATGACAATTCAAAATATAATTTAGGGAATATCCTTGCACCTCTTTCATTTCTTAGGTCTTACCTTTGCATCTTAAGAAAACCGACTTGGACAACACTTCTCGATCAACCAATAAAAAGGCGCTTTTATCGCTTGCGATAGGAGGTTTTGGCATAGGACTTACAGAATTTGTAATCATGGGGATTCTTCCCAATATTGCAGATTCCATGGAAATTTCCATACCCAAAGCTGGCCATTTTATCGCTATTTATGCCTTAGGTGTTGTGGTAGGTGCTCCTATAATGGCACGCATCACAAATAACCTAAACCCCAAAAGAATCTTGTTGTTCTTAATGTTATGGTTCACAGTCTTTAATACACTATCCGCTTTTTCCGGCAATTATTGGGTAATGATGCTGTTTCGTTTTCTATCGGGCATGCCACATGGCGCCTTTTTTGGTATTGGAGCAGTGGTTTCTGGATATTTGGCTAAACCGGGCAAGGCTGCCCAAGCCATGGCCATTATGTTTTCAGGTTTGACCGTTGCCAATATTTTAGGGGTTCCATTGGGCACTTATATTGGACAAGAGTGGCATTGGGGATATTCGTTTGTACTTGTTGGAATTGCAGGCTTGGCCACATTGTCCAGTCTCTATTTTTGGATGCCCAAAGAAAATCTGGAAGAAATTGATGATCTAGAAACCAAAAGCAGTCCTCCTGTTTTAAAAAACAAGAAATTGTGGGCTTTAATAGCTTTGACTACGATAGGTAGTGGTGGTTTTTTTGCTTGGTACAGCTACATTGCCCCTTTGGTTATTTCGGTAACAAAACTGCCAGAAGCCAACATTGGGTATGTTATGATAGTTGCCGGGCTTGGAATGTTCTTTGGTAATTTTTTGGGAGCAAGAATGGTTGAAATCTTCAATCCTGTAAAATCTGTAGTCATAAGCATGCTTTCTATGACAACTGTGCTCATCTTAAATTCCATTTTTGCAAGCAATAGTGTTGCCATATTTGTTCTCAGTTTTATTGTTGGCATTATCACCTTTTCCATAACTGCACCAATCCAAATAGCCATAATAAAAGCTGCTAAAGGAGCAGAAAAAATAGGCTCTTCCATGAACCAAAGTGCTTTTAACATGGGGAATGCCTCGGGCGCCTATTTTGGAGGGTTACCTATGGTCTTTGGTCTTGGGGTGAACTATGCCAGTGTAGTGGGTGGTATTCTAGCCTGCATTGGTGCAGGCATTGGAATTACAATTTTATACTCACAAAAAGTACGGAAAAAGAAAACATCCCAATAACTAAAGAACAGTTTTGCTTCCAATGTTTACTTAACATAAATTCTACTTAAATCATTTTGGTATATTAGTTTTGATAAATGATTAAAATTTAGCTGTTGAGAACTTTCATCTTATTTTTCATTTTTATTGGGTTGATAAGCCAAGATAAAGCTGTCTTTACCAGCCAAGATCAGGATGCTGAGTTTAGGACATTGGTCTTTGCCGATGAATTTGAATACGAGGGTAGGCCCGATAACCAAAAATGGCATCATCAAATAATTCCACCCAATAATGGTAGCTGGTATAATGATGAATTGCAACACTATACGGATAGTGAAGAAAATTCATATGCAAACAATGGTACGCTAAAAATCAAGGCCATTAAAGAACAGTACTCTTATCATGGAAGTACAAAGGAATATACCTCGGCAAGGCTGAATTCTAAATTCACCTTTACCTACGGACGCGTAGAGGTTCGCGCAAAATTGCCTGGCACCGCAGGAACTTGGCCGGCAATTTGGACCTTGGGTGCCAATGTAAACGAAACAGGCAACTATTTTGGAGATCAGTATGGCGAAGAAGGTTGGCCACTCTCTGGAGAAATAGACATTATGGAACAAACTGGATGGGACAAAAACAAAACGATATCCCATTTCCATTGGGGCGACCTAAAAACCAAAGAGTATAGGAATACTGGAGGAGAAGCGACTGTTCCCAATGCATCCAATGAATACCACATCTACGCAATGGAATGGGACAGCGAAAGTATAAAGACCTATGTTGATGATACTTTGGTTTTTGAATTACAAAATGCAAAGGACAAACCCTACAACCACGGACACTATTTAATTCTGAACATTGCCATAGGTGGAAATCTGGGCGGAGAATTACCCGAAACTTTTACCGAGGATATCCTTGAAATTGATTATGTAAGAATTTATCAATAGAGGATGAATCTCTATTGCCCTAGTTCCTTAACATCAAAATAAACAAGTTCCTGATTATTGAATTTGGCAGTCGCTTCAATCGGATTGCAACATACCTCGCAGTCTTCTACATAAGCCTGTTGCGATACGGAGGCATCCAACAAAAATGAGATTTCTTCCCAACAATAAGGACATTGAAAAAAATGCTCGTACATAGTTAAAAATCTACATTGAGCAACTGACCGCTAATTTGAAGCATTTGTAATTCGGCCAATTTTGCATTGTATTTTGCCTGACTTTTGGCCAATTCTGCATTTAATAGATTTAACTGGGCCTGCCTGAATTCAATGGAAGTTACTTGTCCCAACTTATAACGCTCATCTGTTCTATTGAAGTTATTTTGGTTGGTCTGCAAGTTTTTCTCCTGTACCTCCAAGACATATAATGCGTTGGTATAACTGTCCCAAGCGTTACGTATATCGCGTTCAACCTCCAACTTTATCTGTTTTTTCGCTATTTCTTGGTTCTTATAGGCGATTTTGGCATTTTTTATTCCCGTAATGGTAGATCCACCATCAAATAAATTCCAAGTCAGATTGACCGTTCCTGTTACTCCTGTAGATGTATTTTGAAGTACAAATGCCAACGGGCTGTTGTTGTTCGATTCGTTCCAACCATACGTTCCAGTCAAACCAATAGTGGGCAAATAACCACTTCTGGCGACCCTAATATCGTTAAGGCCCATATTTAGGTCCTTTTCAACAATTTGTAGTCTTACATTGTTTAATTGGGCTTCATTGAACATACTTTCCATCTGAAGCTCGGGAACAAAATTGACCGTTGTATCGGCGGAAAATTGTGAGGAGAGTTCCCTGTTCAGAATTAAATTCAGGTCTCGCATGGTATTTCTGAGTTGCTGACGTGAATTCAACAAATTGATACTGTCCGTATTAATGTCCACTTCTGCATTCAAAACATCCAGACCGGTATTCTGCCCAAATTCAAATTGATACTGGGCCCTTTTAAGCCTATCTTTTGAAATTTCCAAAGCTTGCTCCAAGGTAGCTGTATTCTCCGTAAGACGGGCAGCTTCATAATAGACAGTGAACAGTTGCAAAATGGTATTCTCGATGGTCTGTCTTACCTCGAGCTCTGATTGCTGGGACCTTTCTTGAAAACTTTTATAATTATAATACCTTCCCAATCCATCGAACAAGGTGTAATTCACATTTACAGCGGCACTATACCTTCTAGTTTCTGCCCCTTCTGCTGTTCTTGTATCACCATTTCCTAAAACCCCTTCAGAATTTTGCTTATCGATACTTCCGCTGGCATTTCCGGTTACACTGGGTAAATAGCCTGAGTTGAGTATGTTGGCATTGTTATCATCAATCAACTTGGTATTGCGGGCCACTTGGATATCCAAGTTGTTTTCCAAAACCAAATCAATGGCCTCTTCTTTGGTGAGCATCTGGTCCTGCGCATAAGCCAATGGACCAAATAACAATAACGTTAGGGATACTGTATAAAAAATGCTTTTCATTATGTGGTCTCTTCTACAACTTTTGAGGTTTCTTCTCCATTATGAGAAACGTGTTTACTGTCGGTTCCGTTTAATGTAACGCTATCTGCTTCCATTTCCTTTTCTTCTTGCTGTTCGCGAATAGCTCGTTCCACTTCTTCTTTTGTAACCTTTTCTCCAGTCCATAACCTTTTGGCCAGGACCTTTACATTATTTCCAAAGGATAAAAGCAATGGGAGCATAAGCAATGTCAACAAAGTAGCAAAGGCAATCCCATAAGCAATGGAAATGGCCATAGGTTTAAGGAATTGGGCTTGACGGCTTTTTTCCAAAAGCAAGGGTGCCAAACCTGCTATTGTGGTAACTGAAGTCAAAAATATGGCCCTAAAACGGGAACGGCCGGCTTCATACAATGCATCATCAAATTTCATCCCAGTGCGCAGATTGATGTTGAACTTACCTATGAGCACCAGCCCATCGTTAACCATAATACCAATCAACGCAATGATTCCCAACATGGAAAGTACGTTGATAGGAAAACCATGTATCCAGTGTCCCCATGCTACAGCTGTTAAACTAAAGGGCACCATAAAAATCAACAACAATGGTTGGCTGATACTCCTAAAAGTAAAGGCTATGGTTACAAATATGAGAAACAGTACAATGGGCCCAACAAAGCCTAAGGATCCTATTAATTTGTTAGCTTCCCTATTCTGCCCTTCGTAGGAGGGTGATATTGATGGATATTTTGATAAAATATCCGGCAGCACCTCGTTTCGTATCCATAACATCGCATCGGTTCCACTAGTGGTCTCGGGATCTGTTAAATCTGAAGATACTTGGATTTCTCTTCTTCCTTCCAGATGATTGATGGCTACATCTCCCCTTTCAATGGTATAGGTTGCTATTTCTTTTAATGGTATACGGTCTCCGCTAGGAGCCAAAATCCTCATTTCATCCAAATCGGAAATAGAAGATCTGTTTTCTCGATCATAGCGTACCCAAACCCTTATCTCGTCCTGTCCCCTTTGAAAACGTTGTGCCTGTGCTCCAAAGAACCCGCCCCGGACTTGGTTCATTACCGTACGAAGGTCCAATCCCAACAAATATGCATTTTCCTTTAACTGTAATCTTATTTCTTTTATACCGGCAGGGTCATTGTCGGTAACATCTTTTAGGTTGGCGTTGCTCTCCATTGCCAGCTTAAGTTCTTCCTTCGCAGCTTTTAACTCAGCAATATTGTTTCCCAATAAGGATACGGAAACCGGACTTCCTCCAAAATTACCGCCAGATCCATATATCAAACTTTCCACACCAATTACAGGGCCAACCAATTCCCTTAGCCTTGTAGTAACCATATCGGAACGAATACCATCTGGACGCTCCTCTCCTGGAAGAAGATTGATCTCCAAACTGGCCGCGGAAGAACCGGGTCCTAAATTCTTGATCATATTTACAAAGAGCATTTTATCCATACCCTGCAAATACGTATCGGTAAGTTCTTGGTTTACAATATGTGCTTTTTCTTGAATAAGACTTATTATGGAATCCGTTACTTTTTCGTTGGTACCGTTGGGCATGGTAAGCTCTATGGATACTTGATCGCTGGCCACCCTTGGGAAAAACGATGTTCTTACAATACCTCCACCGATAGAACCAAAGGTTAAAACCAATGCCATAAAGAACAGGGCAAAAGTCAAAATCTTATAATTCAACATAAAGCGAAGCGCAGGACTATACCATTTGTCCCGCATATAGTTCATTATTTTATCTCCTATTTTATTGATTACCCTGAGCTCCGCAAAAATTTTGGCGATATTCGTTTTGGGTTCCTTCTTATGGCGATGGAGTGCCTTGGAGTGTGCCAAGTGAGCTGGCAATATAATTAAAGCCTCTACTAACGACACCACCAAAGTAAGTATCACAATTACAGATACTTCACTGAAAAATTCACCTATACGACTATCCAAGAACAAGAATATGGAGAAGGCCAAAACCGTTGTGATAATAGCAGAAATAATCGGTGGAAGCACCTCTATCGTTCCATCCAACGCTGCTTTTACAGGTGATTTCCCATCTTCATAATGCTGATAGATATTTTCGGCGATCACAATTCCATCATCTACCAAAATACCGATTACAATAATCATCCCGAACAAGGACAATACATTAATCGTAACATTGAACATGGGGGCAAAAATGAACATCCCCAAAAATGCTATAGGTAGTCCAAAAGCTACCCAAAATGCCAATCTGGTATTTAAAAAGAGTGATAAAAACACCAATACCAAAATCATCCCTACGATGGCGTTTTCGGTCAAAAGTTCAGTACGCTGCGTTAAGGTTATAGATCTATCATCAATTACATCCAATTGAACATTGGTATATTTATCATTGAAATCTTTAATGTACTGCCTCACATTTTCGGCGGAGCCCATTAAATCTTCTGTATTGGTACTGGTAATTGTAATATTAACAGCCAATTGCTCATTAAAATAGGAGGCATTGGGTGTTTCAGAGAAGCGATCCCTAATGGTTGCCACATCTTTTAACCTAATGGTACGCCCTGCCGCATCTCCTCGAACAACTATGTTGGACAGCTCGTCGCCATAGTATGATCTATTATTGGCTCGGATAAGGTATTCCTCGGTAACAGTTTTGATATTTCCTCCAGTAACTAAAATGTTTGCGTTGGAAACCGCTTGGGCAACATCACTAAAGGAAAGATTATAGGCAAGAAGACTGTTCTCATCAACGGCAATCTCGATTTCCTCATTGGGATATCCGGAAACTGAAATTTGAGATATACCATCAATTGCCCTCAAGTCATTTTCTATTTGACGGCCAATTTGTTTCAAAGTAGCTAAAGGAATATCTTTTCCACTTACGGCAAAACTTATCGTAGGCCTAACGGGCTGTTGCTTCGCAACAATCAGAGGCTCCATTCCGGTAGGAAAGGTTGGCACCCTATCTACTGCATTTTTGACTTCCAACAACATGAAGTCCACATTTCTTTCCTTCTCAATCTCTACATTGATCGTACCACTGTTCTCCCTTGAGGTAGAGGTTACCCTTTCGACCCCTTCAAGCCCTTTAAGGTTGTCCTCGATCTTTAAGACGATACCCTCTTCAATTTCTTGTGGTGAAGCTCCTGGGTAGGCAATACTGATCGTAATATTCCGCGCTTCGTTAAGCGGAAAAAAAGATGATTTCAAGGAAAGTATCCCCACAACCCCAAAAACAAAAAATGCCAAAATAAAGACATTTACTGCCATGTGGTATTTAATAAAATACGAGATGATTTTTCTCACGGCTGAGGATGTTTAGGATTTACTTTCTACAAAAACTTTTACCAACATGCCAGCGTAGGCTCCAGTGATTGGTTTGGCCACGATCACTTCTCCATCTGGAACGTTCTTGAGGACCACCGTCTTATCAGTAAAAAATATAGGTTGTACGGCCATTAAATCCAAGATGGAATCCTTGACCACGAAAATTTGATCATTGTCCAACAACAAGGATCGATTAATTTCTATGGCATTTTTCTCTTCTTTCGCCTCAAGGTTTGCTTCGAGGTATTGACCTTCTTTTAAGTTGTCTCCGCTTACTTCAATATATACGGTTATCGTTTGAGAGTTTTGGTCAACACTGGCGTTAACCCGAGTTACCTCTCCAACAAAAGTTTGGGTTTTTTCCAAATTGGAAAGTTCCACTTTTTTTCCAACTTTCAAAAAGTCTCCATAAGTCTTGCTTACGGAAACCTCCAATTCGTACAATCCTGTATTGATGAACTCACCCAATTTTTGACCGGACCTGATCAAGGTACCTTCAGTGACCAAAGCTTCTGTTAAAACCCCAGTAAAAGGAGCAGTTATAGTATACTTGGATAAGCGTTGCTCCAGATTCTTTACATTATAGTAATTGGTAATTATTTCTCTTCCAGTGATAAAGAATTTTTCTTTTTCTGAATCCATTTTTGGTAATTCCGGAGTAGTCTTCTCCAAATCAAAACCATTTAGATATTGTTGCCATTTTGGATAAATCTCAGGATAATCCAATCGCAAATCGGGCATTATGGAAGTGAGTAGGTTGTAAAGATTACTTTTTGCCGATTGCACCGAAGCATAATATTCGCTTGCATCTATTTTAATAAGTGTTTGACCCGCCTTATACTCCTGTCCTGTTCGGAACAGTTTACTGCCAGGTCTAAAAACACCTTGAACTTCCGAATATAGCTCTAAGCGTTTTTTTGCCTTTAAGTTACCATTGGCAGGCACCATGATGGGCACAGTTATGTTTTTAACCGTATCAACAAAAACGGTTTTTACCACCTTTTGGGAAGGCGGCCTTCTATTATCCTTGCTATTTGCAATAACTCCTGCAAAGTACAAGGAGGCAAAAATGATAATACCACCGGCAACTGCCGATATTATGAGCTTTCGCATGCGTTAGTTGGTTTAATCACTGCAAATCTATATCTCTACGTTTTTTACAATGGTTAAATATTTCATAAATTACATTTTAAACCCTGTCAAATGCAAAAAGGGGACCCCAAACGGCATCCCCGAACCAAACAAACTAAAGTAATAACTAACTACTCGTTTTCTTCTTCGTCCTCGAATTTGGTATCTGCCATTCGAGTACGTTCAAATTGAATATCTTTAAATCTAGGATTCAAGGACTTATCATCAGTATCTAAAACTAAAAACTGTTGTGTGTTCATGTTATGGAGAACATTGAGAGAATTGAACTGATTATTTTGAAGTTGCAGTATTTCCAAACTTGCCAACTGTCCAAACTCCTCAGGTATTTCACCACCCAATTGGTTGTTGGACAAAACCAACTCTTTTAACTCCACCAAATTTCCTATCTCGGCAGGTATTTCACCCTCCAACCTATTTTCAAAAAGACCAAGGGCTTTTAAGTTTGAAAGCTTACCTATTGATTTAGGAATTACACCCTTTATATTGTTGCTAGAAAGATTTAGTTCTTTTAAGTTTTTAAGCTCTCCAAATGTCTCTGGAATAGGACCGCTCAAAAAATTGTTGAACATGGAAAAAACTTCCAATTCCACGAAATTACTAACTCCTGCAGGAATTGCTCCCTTGATGCGGTTCATCTCCAAACGGAAAACTTTTAGTTTACCCAGTTTTACAATGTCCTTTGGGAGAACACCTGTAATCTGGTTAAAAGCTAAATTTAAATTGGTAAGATGTTTTAAATTTCCGATACTTTCCGGAAGGACTCCATTCAAATTATTCATAAACAGCGTTATTCCAACTACATGCCCATCCTTAATTTCTATGCCCTTCCAAGTATTAACTGGTGCATTAAGATCCCATGAAGTATTCCATTCCTTACCATTGGTACTATTGTATAAATCTACCAATGCAGATTTTTCTTTAGGAGAAACCTGCCCACTCGCAAAGGAAATGCTAGCACAAAACACCAAACAAAAGAAAAAAATGGCTGTTCTCATCATTGAATACTTATTTACTTGTAAAGAATTTACCTACAAATTACGTTAAAGAAGAATTACCTTACAAATATAATCGGTGAACTCACCCTATTATGTTGTGAATTAGCAAGAAAACGTTGTGAAAAATTTGGATAGTTGCTTTATTCCAGTGATTCCAATTCATGGGACAGATTTTCCCAATCTTCCATTAAGGATTCCAAATCCTTCTTTTTACCCTCGTAAGTATCAAAAAAATCAGGTTTTGCTATCGTTGCATCGTAGTCCATGAGCAAGTCATGATCAATATCGGCTATATCTTTTTCCAGTTTCGAAATCTTCTTTTCGACTCCACTGAGCTTATTTTTTAAGGATTTTTGCTTCTTTTGAGCCTGATAATCATTTTCCTTGGTTTTTACTTGGGGCTTATCTTCCATCTTTTGATCGCCTTTTTCTACGCTTCGGAAATCTTCCATCTTACGTTGTTCCAAATAGAAATCGATATCTCCCAAATATTCTTTTATTCCACCATCCTTAAACTCGTAAACTCTATCGGTCAATCCTTGAAGAAAATCGCGGTCGTGAGAAACAAGAATCAATGTTCCCTCAAAGTTTTGAAGTGCTTGTTTTAGGACATTTTTTGATTTGATGTCCAAATGGTTGGTAGGCTCGTCCATCACCAACACATTAAAGGGTTGCAGAAGCATTTTAGCCAAGGCCAATCTATTTCTCTCGCCTCCAGAAAGTACTTTTACATACTTATCCACCTCATCCCCTCTAAAGAGAAAAGAACCTAAAATATCCCTAACCTTACTCCGGTTTTTCTCATTGGCCGCATCAATCATCGTATCCAAAACAGTTTTGTCCCCATCCAAGTATTCGGCCTGATTCTGGGCAAAATAACTTAACTGTACATTGTGCCCCATTTTTAAATGGCCCTGATAATCCAGTTCGCCCACCATAATTTTGGCCAAGGTGGTTTTACCCTGCCCATTTTGACCTACGAAAGCGGTTTTACCTCCACGCTCAACCAAAAGGTCAATATCTTCCAACACCTTTTTGGAACCATAGCTTTTTGCTACACTGTTCAACTCTGCAACAACCTTCCCTGGGTTTACAGAAACGGGAAACCGAAGGTTCATGACACTATTGTCCTCTTCATCCACTTCGATACGCTCCATTTTATCCAGCTTTTTGATAAGGGACTGCGCCATGGAAGCCTTGCTGGATTTTGCCCTGAACTTTTCAATCAATCTTTCGGTTTGCTGTATTTGTTTTTCTTGGTTCTTTTGCGCACTTAGCTGCTGTTCCATTATTTCTTTTCGGTGGACCAAGAACTGGGAATAAGGTTTGCTATAATCGTAAATCCTGCCCAAAGAAATTTCTATGGTACGATTCGTAACATTATCCAAGAACATTTTATCGTGGGAAACAATTACCACGGCACCGGGAAAATTTCGTAAAAATTGTTCCAGCCATATAATCGATTCTATATCCAAGTGGTTCGTAGGCTCATCCAGCAGAAGTACATCGTTGTTCTGAAGTAAAAGCTTAGCCAACTCAATACGCATACGCCAACCTCCGGAAAAGGTATCCGTTAACTTATTGAAGTCCTCTCTTTTAAAACCCAATCCCAGAAGCACCTTTTCGGTATCCCCCTGGTAGTTGTATCCGCCCAAAATTTCATATCGGTGCGTTGCGTCATTTAAATCCACCATAAGTTGATGGTATCCATCACTTTCATAATCGGTGCGCTCTGCCAAAGCAGTATTGATCTCGTCAAGCTTGAGCTCCAATGCTTTAATTTCCGAAAACGCTTGATAGGACTCTTCCAAAACGGTCCTACCTTCTTCAAAGTCAATATCTTGCTTGAGAAAACCGATTTTTACATCTTTCTCCATTGCTATGGTTCCTTGGTCCAAAGGCATTTCCTTAGCGAGAAGTTTAAGCATGGTGGATTTCCCTGCTCCATTCTTTCCAATAAGACCTACTCTATCCCCTCCGTTGAGACGAAACGATATTTCCTCGAACAAATACTCTCCTCCAAAGGCTACCGAAAGATTATGAATGTTTAACATTATATGTGACCTTGATTACAATACATTAGTTGGCGAATTTATACTTTTGCACAAAAGCCCTGCAAATGTTAAAAAAAGGAACCAAAATGTACAGCATTTTAACAGGAAACTGTCCAAGATGCCAAGAGGAGAGCATGTATGAGAAGTCCAACCCTTATGCATTGTCCAAAATCTTTAGCATGAATGAAAGATGCTCACATTGTGGTTTAAAATACAAGATTGAGCCTTCCTTTTTTTATGGGGCAATGTACGTGAGCTATGGTGTAGGGATTGCTTTTGCCGTAGCGGCTTTTGTAATTTCCTTTTTGTTTATAGGCACTACTTTATTGACCACTTTTATTTCGATTGTAGGCACTTTGATTGTTTTTATGCCGATAATAGTTAGGTTATCCCGAAACATTTGGATTAATTTTTTTGTTAAATACGACCCTAATGCGGTCAAAAAGCATCAAACTATAAAAGGCTAATTGCCGTAGTATTTTTTGGTAAATCTTTGGATATCCATTTCGGAGTCCAAGTCGGTTTTGTTTTCAATGTAATCAAACAATTGTTTTGAGGCATATGGTCCAATAAGTACTCCTCTAGAACCAAAGCCATTCAAAACATATATATTTTGATGTTCTGGATGCCCTCCCACCAAGGGTCTGCGATCCACCACAGTTGGACGAATGCCAGCTACATGGCCAACAATCTTAAAATCACATTTTAAAAAAGTTTTTAGTTTTTCCAAGAGTTCGCTCTTAGACTCCTCTGTGGGGGTATTGGTCTTATCTTTCCATTTATAGGTAGCTCCCACCAAATACTTGTCGTTTTCCATAGGGATGGTAAACACGGATGATTTAATTACATTTTTCTCCTTGTACTCGGGTGCATGAATGATCAATAGCTCTCCTTTGGTTCCGTTCAACGGCAAATAGGCAAAATATGGGTTCTGTTTAAGACCATAGCCACAAGCAAATACAATGTTTTTGGCAGTGATTTTTTTATACATAATATCTTCATCTGAAGTGAAAAGGGCGTCAAAATCAAGAGACTCGTTTAAAAATTGACCTTTCTTTTCCAAATAACTTTTATAGGACCTAACCAAAGTACCCGTATCAATCCTCCCTGTATATTTTACCTTGCCAAAACCGTGTGGAGCATCAATTTTTGGATTATTGTTCGGCAAAATTTTGGTAGACAGAAAATAATCCAACTCTGGTCGGTCGGAAGCTTCGAACCACATATTTTGTTCTTCTGTAGATGCAAATTTTCGTAGTACGGGAAGTTCATAATCTAATTTAACACCAAGTTTTCCCTCTAATCGTTGATAGAATGGTTTAGCCAACTCCAACTGCTGTTTGGCTTTCCATGCCATGGTAAATCGCTTCAAAATAACAGGATTGTAGAGGCCTCCAGCTACTTTGGAAGCCTGTTGCGACCCATCGGCCACCACCTTAAAGGTTTTCCCTTTTTCTTCCAGAACCTCACAAAAAGAGATTCCGGCCAAACCCAGACCTACTACTAAATAATCCACCATACTACAAAATTAGCCATCTGTTTGATTTCGCAATCATTCAAGCTTTGGTTTAATGCAAAAAAAAACGCCGCACTAAGTGCGGCGTTTTGCTGTATTGAATTGGAAATATTTTATGAACGATTAAATTAATACGCCCACATATCTTGCTCTCTGTCTCGTATGCCCTCTTTGATTCTTTGGGCTTCCAAGAGCTGGAACAATGCATTATCAAAAATGTAATCGCTTATTTCACGATCTTCGTGAACGTTTTCCTCTTTGTAGATAACACCGTTGAAACGACGGGCGTTCAACAACGCATCAAAAGAAATAGGTCTTGAGGAATTACGCTGGTTGTATACCTTGGCATCGTGCAAAATTTTACGCGCCGCTGGAAACCAAACCCAGAACAATTCTACCTTGTTCTGCCCCGGATCTATAGACTCATCATCGATAAAGTTTACATCGGGTGCAACGGGTGCAATTCCCAATAAGCGATACTTAAGCTCTCCCTGGCGCTTGTCGAAATACCAGATTCCTTTTATACGATACTCTTCAACATCTGCTGCAGTTAGATCCCTTTTGTTGATAAACTCAGGGGAAACCTGCTCTCCAGCATTTACTTGCTCGTATCCTAGGTCTGTGGTATCCACTTTGCTCAAGGTCGCCGAAAGGTCGGACAACTTTCTCTTTTCAGTAAAGTAGGAGTCTGCATAAACCTCGGTAAGGTTTCCATTTCTGATGTTTTTCATCAAAACGTGGTACAGTGACCTTCTATCCTTTCCAATACCTATGGTATCGGTTGGGTAATACAATGGAAAGTTAACTCGCTCGTCAAGATCAATGATTTCCCATACAGTTTTGGACCAAAGGATATCCCTATCATCCACATAACCGTACTCTAAAGGCTCATCGGCATCTTGCTCTATCTGAGCTTGGGTTTTCTTACCTATATCTTCGGGCAGCTTGGCGTTTAAAATGTTTGCCTGCGCCATGATTGATACCGGCAATATGCCCAACAATCCAATTAATAATGCGTTTTTCCAATTCATGATTACTTGTATACTTTTTATACTTCTTAGTTAGTAAGCTCAACCACAACCGGAGATACTTTTTTCAACTTGTAGCTCTTGTTGTTTGTGATGTAAGCTTGGATATCAAATATCTGGACAGACTCACCTCTACCTGCTCTTTTAAGTGCAGATTTAGCTCTATTGTCCAATTTGTTTCCGTTGACAACTACAGTAGGTTGACCGGGTACTTTGAACTTAAACTGGCTTACAGCAAGGTTCAAGTCAAAATCAAAGTCTTCCAACATAGCACTAACCGTTGCGATTTCAAGGTTATTTTTAGGCATTTTTATGCTACCAGATTCTCCTCGAACGGTACCGCTTGGTCTTGGAATATCCTTAATACGGAATTCAGACGAAGTACGGATTCCTTTACCATCAGGCAATGTACCTGAAGCTGTAATGGTTACCGATCTACCTGTTCCAGGGTTCATGATGTAATTGCTACCGCTTCTTCTGCTCAAACCTGGAGCTGAAGCTGAAACCTTGTTATCAGGGATACCAGGAATAGAAATGGTCATTGGGTTGGAAACACCACGGTAAACCACGTTCATCTTATCAGCAGAAATTACTGCTGCATTAGGCATGGAGATAGTTGCAAAAGTATTATTTACTTCTACAGGTACCTCTTCACCATCTTGCATAAACACCATTGTACCTTTAACGGTATGGTCTCCTGGAGTACCGGCACTGATCAACATTTTGATACCACCTGCTTCCAATTCGTAGTCCTTGCCTTCTGTCAATGGTCTTCCATCCAATGTTAATTCAGCTTTTACTGGAGTAGAAGTCTTGTCAGTTTTGCTAACAATGATCTTACCATCATATTTTTCTCCAGCATAATAAGCTGTTTTTGGAGCGGACAATGTACTAGCAAAGTTTGTCAAGGAAACCGCTTCGGTCAATTCACCTTCCAAAAGGGTTTTCAACACCTCTTGCTCGGTAGTTTTGATATCGGCCTGCAACTGGGTCATTTTGGTCAAAGAAGCTACCAATGGGAACCCTTCGTAATGATAGTTGATCCAATCTTGACGTGTACCGTCTCTTTTCTCAACTTTACCATCATCTTTTTTACCATCACTGGTAGCAAATCGGGTTTTAACCGCTGTTTTCAAAGATTCAAACTCGCCTTCCGGTAATGCGTTTATCACACCTTCGCGATAATTATTGATCTGATCCATGAACTTTTTCCCTTCTGGGCCCAAATTGTCGCCCTGAAAGAATTTTTGGTCCAAGTAGTCAGACTTGTCCATAACCACATAGTCTTTGTCATCTTCCAAGTCTGCGGTCATTTCTTTCTTCAATCCTTCCAAATAACTGTAGTAAGAATCTGAAAGTTGTTTGATCTGCTGAGCATCTTCGTACAGTTCGCCATACTCTTCCTCGTTTTCAGAAGCTTTGGTTTCCAAGCTTGCAAAAAAGCTAGCATTATTGGCGTCCATGTTTGTATTGGAAGTTTCCAGCTTTTCGTTCATTAGTCCGAAAGCGGCAAGTACTTCCTTGCTCATATTAAGTGCCAACATCGCGATGAAGATCAAATACATAAGGTTGATCATCTTCTGACGTGGTGTTTGTTTTCCTCCTGCCATGTTTTTCTAATTAGATTTAATAATTAATTTGATTTGGTTTTGTTTTCTGTTGATTTGAAAACTTCTAATTAGACTTTTCCGCCCATGGCTGTAAGCATACCTCCGTATACTCCGTTCAAAGAAGATAGGTTAGTGGCCAAAGACTCCATTTGGTCTTTCAAGGCACCTGCGTTTTGCACAACTTCTTCGTTGATGGAAGCTTGTCTGCTTGCACTTTCCAATTGTACTTTGTACAAACTGTTCAAAGATTCCATTTGAGCTGCAGCGTGAGACAATTCCTCAGAGTATTTTTTGGTGTGCTGAATAGCATCTGTTGTAGGAGTGATATTCTTAGCGGCACCCTCAAAACTCTTGATACTTTCACCCAAGTTGGAGAAAAGTTCAGAATCGATTTTAGCATCTTTAAGAAGACTATCCAATTTTTTGGAAAGAAGTCCTTCGGCTTCTTGAGCATCTTTAGCTTGTTGTTTTCTGGAAGCATCTGCTTCTCCACCGGCTAATTCCGGATATACCAAAGACCAATCGAATTCATCATCTACTGGTTCAAATGCAGAGATAGCAAAGATTAATGCTTCAGTTATAAGTCCAACTGCAAGAAGAAGTCCACCTGTAAGTGGTCCAAACTCCCAGTGAAGGATCTTGAACAATGCACCAATAATTACTACCGATGCTCCAAGCCCATAGGCCATGTTAAACAGCTTTTTTGTTGATTTTGACTGCGCCATAATTCTAGTTTTAATTAAGTTATATAAAAAATAAGTATTTGGTTACTACTCTTACTTGTTTATATAATGTTCTCTCGTTGTTGTTTTTTTATAATCCGCTTCTACCGTCGGTAGAATCTTCTTCTCCCATATAATCCTGAACCGTTCTGAATCCGATGTAGCTTCTCGCGGAATCTTGGTATTCATAATCCCTTGTACTAACCTGAAGGAAGTATGCTACATCTTTCCAAGAACCACCGCGAATAACCTTACGCTGATTATCCTGAGAACCAATGTTCGGGTTCATGGTGGATAAGTAATCATAAGCACCGGCATCAAAGCTAGAGTTTGTCCATTCCGATACGTTACCGGCCATGTTGTACAGATTATAATCGTTTGGTTCAAAAGATTTTGCTTCCACAGTATATAAGGCAGCATCGGCAGCGTAATCCCCTCGTTGTGGTTTAAAGTTGGCCATAAAACATCCTGTGTCACTGATCACATATGGACCACCCCAAGGATATGTACCTCCTTCGATTCCACCTCTGGCGGCATATTCCCATTCGGCTTCAGTAGGTAACCTAAATTGGTTTACGAACTGTTTCCCTCGGCTTTTTTGATCGTCATTTTTGAATTTGGTCCTCCAGTTACAGAAAGCTTTGGCCTGCATCCAATTCACCCCTACTACAGGATAATCACTATAGGCATCGTGCCAGAAATAATCATTGTGCATTGGCTCATTGTAGCTGTATTCAAAATCTCGAATCCACACTGTGGTATCTGGATAAATTTCCAATTCTTCCTGTTTAATGAAATCTTTTCTACTACCAGATCTTGCACGGGCAGCGGCTTCAATATCCATCCAGTTGTACTTGTACTTGATTTTGGTAACATCAACACTTCTTAACCCATTGTAACTTTCCTCTTCTGGCAGATAAATGGAGTCCATTACCTCAGCATAGTACTCATCTGGATATTCAGAGGTATCCCATACAAGATCAACATCTTTGTTCAATGCCCGTCCTTCATAGCCGGTCTCTCCAAGACCTGCATAATTATCGAGCATATATTTATCGTATGCCGAAAGTTCTGTAGTATCGGTATCCTTAAAGGCGTACTCACCTATACCCTCATCTTCTGGGCTAATACCTAACTCATCGGCCAAAATGGCCAACCTTGTCCTTACAATGGAATCCTTGACCCACTCCACAAACTGGCGGTACTCACTATTAGTGATTTCCGTATCATCCATGTAAAAGGAACGTACGGTAACCGTTCTTGTGGGTGCGTTCAATACTTTTGCCTGATCCTCTTCGGCTTTACCCATTACAAAGGCGCCTCGGGGAATCAGCTCCATTCCGTAGGGTTTCTCTGGATGCCACTTTTTTCCCTGGACCCCAACTAGTTCACCTTTTGATCTTGATTTAGAGCCACAACTAGTGAGCAAAAAAACAAGTGCTATAGATGAAAAGAATAGCTTTCTCATACTTTAGGTTAAATTATCGATTCAAGATTTTTAACTGTTCTACACAGATTCATTATTCTCAAAACTGATTTTTGAATAAATTATTGTGCAAAAACAATTAATGGTCAAAATTTAATTTAATTAGTTCAAGCCTTTTCTATAGGCTTTGAACCACCTCTCAGGAATGTTCTGGTTGCAAGCATCCAAATAGTCCTCTTCAGTGCATGGTAATAACGCCACCGAATTTGTTTTAGTATGTTCTGCTAAAATTGTTGGTACTTCTACCCACCATCTTTCTGTGACATGGCTTTTGAAGAAAATCAATTCTTCCGTGTCCGTGGGTACTGTAAACTTCGTGAAGTCTTCGCTCTTAGAGCTTGGGTATTCTTTGATCCTGAAACTCAGGCCCTCTATAAAATACCATATGATCTGGGCAATCATCTGAAATGCCTGATATGAATTTTCCCCTTCGTAGATGCCAAACAGAGAAACTTTATCACTAATACCTGCATATCGGGCAATGGCACATATTTCCCTTCCGGTAAAACCGTTCGGAGAAAAGTTTTTTGACATTCCCATTTCGCTGGCCCGGATTGCCCGGAGGTCCAAGCTCACAATATCGCTACTTCGCAAAACGGGTTCTGCCAATTCTATATTGGCCGCAATCTCACCTAACCGATAGGCGTCAAAAAAAAGACGTTCCATTAAATCCTTTTCCTCCTGCGCATTGAAATAACTCTGGTACCCAATATTGGAAAAATTGAAAAGATTGTTGGGTTTATCGGTAATTATTCTACTCATATAAGAATGTGATGAAATCAATTCATCGTCTTCACCAAAGTCAAAACGACTATCGATGGAGACCAGATTCACCATATTCTTTATTTTATCAAAAGCACGATAGGTGGGAAAAGTAATATCTTGGGTAAGCCCCAATACTATGGGAATGATATTTTCCTCGAGCAATCCGGCCACAATTTCCTTTACCACAAAGTAGGTATCCTCAACCGTATCGCCCTCTTCCACATCCCCTATATCGATGATGGTAGAGTTCCAATTGCCCATCATTAAACGGTAAAGTTGGATACGAACTTCGTCCAAATCCAGTTTTTCGGGCTTTTTCTCGAATGCGTTTCTGGATTCCAATACGCCAAAAATGGCCACATCGGCGTGGGCAAATACGGGAAGCCCATCCTTTTCGGTGTGCATATGCACATTTTTTCCCAATGCTTGTTCTGGCAACAATTCGGAATGTGCCAATACCTTGTCCTTGACCGGAACCAGAAAATCGAAGGCCATACTATTTCTTAGCTTTTGCTTTTGTCTTGGCTTTTTTCTTTGGTGATTTCTTTTCCAATAAGGCTTGTGCTTCTTCCAAAGTCACTTTTGAAGCATCCACATCCTTGGAGATTTCAACCTTAACCTTACCTTTTATAATATTGTGTCTTCCCCAACGGGCTTTTTCTATCCTGATTTTTTCTTCGGGCCATTCTTGAATCAGCTTTTCAGCTTCTTTTTTCTTTTTGGCCTCGATCAATTCAGCAATATCCCCTTCGGAAAGATCATCAAAGTCATATTTTTTGTTCACGTTAATGAACATGCCATCCCATTTGATAAAGGGTCCAAACCTCCCTTTACCTTTGGTAACATCTTTACCCTCATAAGTGGCGATTGGCGCATCGGCCTTTTGCTTTTCTTTGATCAATTCTATGGCACGATCCATATCTACATCAAAGGCGCTTTCACCTTTGGCCAAGGAAATGAATTTTTTTCCAAATCGCACATATGGACCATAACGACCTACATTAGCCTCTACTTCTTCACCTTCGTAAACTCCCAGTTTTCTGGGAAGCTCAAAAAGTGTCATGGCTTCTTCAAAAGTGATGGTGCCTATGGATTGGTCCGGCAATAGACTGGCAAACTGTGGTTTTTCCTCCTCATCGACAGTGCCAATTTGTACCATAGGACCAAAACGACCCAATCTAACCGACACCTGCCTCCCTGATTCTGGATCTGTTCCCAATACCCGTTCACCGCTGGCACGTTCCGCATTTTCCTCAACCTCTAAAACATTGGGATGAAAATCTTTGTAGAAATTTTTCATCATTTCCTGCCAATCTTCATCACCGGAAGCGATTTCATCAAAATCTTCTTCTACTTGAGCGGTGAAATTATAATCTAGAATTTGCGTAAAGTGTGTTACTAAAAAGTCGTTTACGATCATTCCAATGTCGGTCGGAACAATCTTTCCTTTTTCTGACCCCACCATTTCGCTTAGTTGGCTATCGGACACTTTTCCATCTTCCAAAACCAATTGTGCATATTTTCGTTCAGAACCTTCAACGGTACCTTTTTCTACATACCCTCTGTTTTGAATAGTGGATATGGTAGGTGCGTAGGTGGATGGTCGACCGATACCCAGTTCCTCCAATTTCTTTACCAAAGAAGCTTCCGAATAACGGTAAGGTGGTCTTGAAAATCTTTCGGTGGCTGAAATAAATACGTTTTGAAGCGGTTCACCAACCTGCATAGCCGGAAGCATTCCTTCTTGCTCCTCACCATCTTCATCATCGGTTCCCTCAAGGTACACCTTAAGGAATCCATCAAACTTCACCACTTCTCCGTTGGCAGAAAATTCTTCGCTGTGGGTGCTTGCTTTTATTTTCACATTGGTCCGTTCGAGCTGAGCATCGCTCATTTGCGAGGCCAGGGTACGTTTCCAGATAAGCTCGTATAATTTCGCTTGGTCACGCTCCAACTGAGGTGACTGCAATTTCATATCGGTCGGGCGAATAGCCTCGTGAGCCTCTTGTGCCCCTTTGGATTTTCCCGTAAAGTTTCTGGTTTGACTATATTTTTGCCCATAGTTGTCCACAATGGCATCTTTGGCCGCCGCTAGCGCTTCGCTGGAAAGATTGACACTGTCCGTTCTCATATAAGTGATGAGACCTGCTTCGTAAAGCCTTTGCGCCACTTGCATAGTTCGACTTACCGAAAAATAGAGCTTTCTTGAAGCTTCCTGTTGCAAAGTTGAAGTGGTAAATGGCGCGGCGGGTGATTTCTTTGCTGGCTTCTGGGCCAAATCGGAAACCGAAAAGTCCGCTCCTATATTTTCTTTTAAAAATTTCTCAGCAGCTTCCTTTGTTGGGAATGTTTTGTTCAGCTTGGCTGCAAATGTATTACCGCCATCTGTTTTGAATTCTGCTTTTATCCGGAAAGATGCTTCTGGGGTAAAACCTTCGATTTCGCGTTCACGCTCCACGATCAAGCGTACCGCAACAGATTGTACCCTACCTGCAGAAAGTCCTGGTTTTATTTTTTTCCAAAGTACTGGTGACAGTTCATATCCCACCAATCGGTCCAATACCCTACGTGCCTGTTGCGCGTTGACCAAGTTATAATTAATGTCCCTTGGATTTTCAATTGCCTTTTGAATAGCCGATTTGGTAATGGAGTTAAAAACAATTCGCTTGGTCTTGCTTTTATCCAATCCCAACTCCTCTGCCAAATGCCATGAAATAGCCTCTCCTTCCCGGTCCTCATCACTTGCAAGCCAAATGGTTTCTGCTTTTTTGGACAAGTCCCGAAGTTTTTTTACTAAAGCTTTCTTTTCCTTATCTACGGTATATTTTGGCTTAAAATCATTTTCCACATCTACACCGAGCTCTTTGGACGGAAGGTCTGCAATGTGACCGAAACTTGACTCCACTTGAAAATCCTTTCCTAGAAATCGTTCAATGGTCTTTGCTTTGGCGGGGGACTCTACAATAACTAAATTCTTTGGCATGCACTGGGTTTTGTCTCAACAAAAGTATATTAAAATTTAAACATCAGCATTCAATGGTATGCTTTTGATTTTAAAATCAAAAAAACATCATGCAATTTCGGAAACTCATATTATTCGAAATCCTCTGGCAATACTGGGCAAAATAATTCTTATTTTTAGGGAGACTAACTCGATAACCCAACTAAAATGACCAACCGTATTCTAATCATAGTACTTGCGTTACTATGTTTTTATCCCGCTAACGCACAACGAAAAAAGAATAAAGACAACACTCCTCAATTTAAGGAATCGCTCTATAACGGAATGGAATGGAGGATGGTGGGCCCGCACCGAGGAGGTAGGGCAGGAACTGTTACAGGTGTGGCCAACAATCCTAACCTATATTATATGGGTACTGCAGGTGGTGGCGTCTGGAAAACAACAGATGCCGGTAATTCCTGGGAATGTATCTCCGATGGTTACTACGGAGGTTCCATTGGAGCTGTGGCCGTAGCAGAATCCGACCCCAATATTATTTACGTAGGGGAAGGTGAACAGACCTTAAGAGGAAATGTTTCCTCAGGTAAAGGCCTTTGGAAAAGTATGGATGCCGGTGAAACTTGGGAATTCATAGGCCTGAAAGATTCCGAACACATTGCGCGTATACGCATTCACCCTAAAAATCCTGATATTGTTTATGTCGCAGCCATTGGCAATCTATGGAAACCCAATAAAACTCGAGGTGTTTTTCGTTCTACGGACGGAGGGAAAAACTGGGAAAAGATTTTATACGTAAGTGATAAAGCTGGTGCTGGCGATTTAGTCATGGACCCCAACAATAGTAGAATCCTTTATGCCGCCACTTGGCAAATGAAAAGAAATGGATACCGTATGGATAGTGGTGGCCCAGACAGTAAAATGTTTAAAAGCACCGATGGTGGGGACACTTGGAAAGATATTTCAGAAAATTCAGGATTACCTGGTTTTCCATGGGGAATTGTGGGACTAACGGTATCGCCCATCGATTCCGACAGGGTATTTGCCATAATCGAGGCCGAAGATGGCGGTGTTTTCCGTTCCGATGATGCTGGGGCAACCTGGAAAAAAGTAAATGAAAATCGAGGCCTTAGACAAAGGGCTTGGTACTACAGTAGAATTTATGCCGACACCCAAAACATAGACAAGGTCTGGGTAATGAATGTGAGCTATGGCGTTTCCACAGATGGCGGAAACACTTTCACCCTAAAAAATGCACCGCATGGAGATCATCACGACCTTTGGATAGACCCCAACAACAATCAAAGAATGATCATTGCCGATGATGGTGGTGCTCAAATTTCCAATGATGGCGGAAATAACTGGACCACCTATTACAATCAACCCACGATGCAGTTCTATCGCATTGCTACGGATAGTATTTTCCCTTACAGAATATACGGAGCACAACAGGACAATACCGCCCTACGTATTTTCCATCGCTCTTCGGGCTCAAGCATCACAGAAAGTGATTGGGAACCTACTGCTGGAGGAGAGAGTGCACACTTGGCGCCAGACCCTAAAAACAATCAATTGGTTTACGGAGGAACTTATAAAGGGTACATGAACCGTTTAGACCATACCACAGGACAAACCATCTCCACCAATGTTTGGCCAGACAACCCAGCAGGTTCAGGGGCGGAGGTAATGAAGTACCGGTTCAACTGGAATTATCCATTGACTTTTAGCCGACACGATTCCAATGTACTTTATGCGGGTTCAAACTATTTGCATGCAACAACGGATGGTGGTCAATCATGGAAAACCATTTCTCCAGAATTGGCAAGAGGCATTCCAGAAACCATTGAATCTTCTGGTGGACCTATCACCCAGGACAACACGGGAGCAGAATTCTATTCCAATGTTTTTGTGATTACTGAATCCATCCTCGAGAAAGGAGTTATCTGGACAGGAAGTGATGATGGATTGATTCATGTGACCCGAGACAATGGGGCAACATGGGAAGATGTAACACCACCCTCTTCCATGTCACCCAAATTGAACATGATCAACTCTATTGATGCAAGCCCATTTGACAAAGGAACTGTTTATGTTGCCGCTACTTCATACAAATTTGGCGACTATACGCCTTATTTATACAAAACGGAAGATTATGGGAAAACATGGAAATTGATCACAGACGGTATCAAGGAGAATTATTATACCCGGGTTGTTCGTTCCGATAAGGTTCGTAAAGGTTTATTGTATGCAGGGACTGAATGGGGCATGTATATTTCGTTTGATGATGGGGACAACTGGACACCGTTCCAATTGAATCTGCCAATTACCGCAATCCGTGATCTTCATGTTAGGGACAATGATTTGATTGCAGCCACCCACGGAAGAAGTTTTTGGATGATCGATGATTTATCTCCGCTTCACCAGCTTTCGGAAGAAGTTGCCAACAGTGAATTTTATCTGTACAAACCCGACATGGCATACAGAATGCACCAAGATAGATCTTGGCAGGAACCTAATACCAAATTGGTCGGGGAAAATCATCCGGATGGAGCCATTATCAATTTTTATCTGAAAAGTTTAAAAGAAACAGATACCGTTTCCATGGAAATTTTGGAAACCGATGGGGGCGTCATTCAAAGTTTTTCCAATCATGCCCAACCCGATAAACTGGACCCGACCTCAATACAAAAATTGGAAGTTGCCGAAGGCGGCAATAGGTTTATTTGGAACATGAGGTATCCCGGCTACCAAGAGTTTAAGGGAATGGTGTTCTATTCCTCGCCCAACATGGGACCAAAAGCGGTTCCTGGAAACTACAAAGCAAGACTTACCGTTAATGGAAACTTTGTAGAGCAAACCTTCACCATTGTTAAGGATCCTAGGATTCCGCTTAGTCAAAAAGATTTTCAAGATCAATTTGACTTTGTGATGAAGGTGCGTGATCAAGTTAGCCGCGCCAACAATGCCATCATCAACATTAGGAACATTAAAAAGGATTTGACTTATTTAAGAGAGAAAACAAAGGGCAATGCCGAAATCCAGAAAATGGCCAAGGATTTTGAAACGGAGCTCTCCGTTATTGAGAATAACATTCACATGACCAAAAACCAAAGTAGACAAGATCCTTTGAATTATGGTATTAGAATCAATAACAGATTGGCATTTTTGATGGTGGACTCGCAGCGTGGCGACCAAAAACCGACCAAACAAGCCCAAGAGTTTTTTGTGGAAGTTACCAAGGAACTCAACAAGGAAATCAATGATTTAAATGCTTTAGTTGAAAAACAAGCAACATTGATCAACCAAAAGGTAGATCAAAATCAAATTAAAATGATCTCCACAGAATAGAATCAAATTTCACTTAAAATAGAAGCGCCCTCCTAAAAGGGCGCTTTTTTATTTTACGTTTTTTATGCATCCATGGAAATCCCCACAGCATCTTTATAAATAAAATAAACAGGTATTTTACTGAACATAGCCGTCAACAAGACTCCCACCAAACATAATATCACACCTAATTGTGAGACCAATCCTGCTACGAGCACCAAAAGAAATATCATCAGCCAATTTTTATTGCCAAGCGCAAATCCGGATTTCACAATTTCCATAGCGGAAAGTTCCTTATCAAAAGCAAAAAAGGCTGGAAACAAAGACATGGGCACGATTAGATAAATAATTCCCAATCCGCAGGCCAAGAGTCCTAACAAGGATAAACCTATCATTATCAAGGAAAGAATCAACGCTTTGATCAAGTACTCCTTTTTGAAGTAAAAGAAGTAATCATCCTTACCAGATTCATTCAAATCATACTTTCTACAGATCCTTAAAAAAGCAGCATTCAAGCAAACACCAACAGTCATAACACCCACTGAAAATATAGGCATAATCAAAGACATTAATCCTGCAAACGCGGGTGGCATTTTTTGATGGTCAAACGCATCGGGGTCACTTATCCCCATAGCAATCATAGGCAGGTAAATCATTAAGTAAAAAGGCAAAATGCTAACAAAGGTCAGTACAAGCGTAATGAATCCTTGTAGCCACACTTTTTTAAATAGTTCAACAGAATTATTGAACACGGTCCCAAACTCTACCGGGGCACTTTGATTTATTCTTTGGGAAAGATTGGTGAAATTCATCTGTAAATATGGTTATGTTTTAAGCTTGAAGGTAACACTAACAGGTGATTCCACAATATATTATTAAAAAATACTGCCATATTGTCACTAAAATGGAATAAGCACTATCTTTGCACCCCATTGAAACATTTATGATCAAGGATAATACTATAGAAAAAGTAATAGATGAAAGCCAACAAGGGAGTGCCTTGTCGCTTGAAAACAAAGAAAAGAACGGAAGAAAGCTGTATATAGAAAGCTATGGCTGCCAGATGAACTTTTCCGATAGCGAGATTGTAGCGTCCATTTTGGCCAAAGAAGGTTTCAATACCACTCAAAACTTGGATGATGCCGATTTGGTTTTGGTGAACACCTGTTCCATTCGTGAAAAGGCCGAGCAAACCGTGCGCAAGCGACTGGAGAAATTCAATGCTGTAAAAAGAACCAAACCCAACATGAAGGTCGGAGTGCTGGGTTGTATGGCCGAACGATTGAAAAGCAAGTTTTTGGAAGAGGAGAAAATAGTGGACATGGTCGTGGGCCCAGATGCTTACAAAGACCTACCCAACCTTATCCAAGAAATTGACGAAGGCAGGAATGCCGTAAACGTGATTCTTTCCAAAGATGAAACCTATGGCGATGTGGCTCCCGTTCGATTAAATACCAATGGAGTCTCAGCTTTTGTTTCCATTACCCGTGGTTGCGACAATATGTGCACTTTCTGTGTGGTTCCTTTCACCCGTGGAAGAGAACGTAGCCGTGACCCACAATCCATTTTAGAAGAAGTAAACGACCTTTGGGAAAGAGGATTTAAGGAAATTACGCTACTGGGCCAAAATGTGGACAGCTATCTTTGGTATGGCGGTGGATTGAAAAAGGATTTTGACAAAGCTTCGGATATGCAAAAAGCCACTTCCGTAAACTTTGCCGGATTACTGGAACTTGTGGCTCAGGCCCAACCCAAAATGCGAATCCGCTTTTCAACGTCCAATCCTCAGGATATGACCTTGGATGTAATCGAGGTTATGGCCAAATATGAAAATATCTGCAAATACATTCACCTACCAGTGCAAAGTGGAAGTAACCGTATTTTAAAGGCAATGAACCGTTTGCACACTCGCGAGGAATATTTTGAGCTGATCGACAATATCCGTAAAATTATTCCAGATTGTGCGATTAGCCAAGATATGATTACCGGTTTCCCAACGGAAACAGAAGAAGACCATCAAGACACTCTTAGTTTGATGGAATATGTAAAGTACGATTTTGGTTTTATGTTCGCTTATTCCGAAAGGCCCGGAACATTGGCAGAGCGTAAAATGGAAGACGACATTCCTGAAGCGACCAAAAAAAGACGTCTATCGGAAATCATCGAAGTGCAGCAAAAGCACAGTCATTATCGAACCCAACAACATCTGGGTAAAACCCAAGAAGTTCTCATCGAGGGGACTTCGAAAAAATCGGATGCCCATTGGATGGGTCGAAATTCACAAAACACTGTTGCAGTTTTTCCAAAGGAACACTACAAAGTGGGCGATTTCGTGAATGTAAAAATCAACGAATGCACCTCCGCAACTCTTATTGGGGAAGCTGTAGGGTATTCAGAAAATAATTAATAACCTTTTGTAATTCCGCACTGATGCTGAGCGTAGCCGAAGTACGATGCAGAATCCAAAAAAAACTAAGATTCCTGCCTTCACAGGAATGACAACATATGGAAAGTATACAATCCATAAAACAACGGTTCGAGCTTATCGGAAACGATGTCAAACTCAACCGAGCCATAGAAAAAGCCATACAGGTGGCACCAACAGATATTTCGGTTTTGGTGACTGGTGAAAGTGGTGTGGGAAAGGAATCCATTCCAAAAATTATCCATTCGCTGTCCCACCGAAAACATGCCAAATACATTGCCGTAAACTGCGGTGCCATTCCAGAAGGAACCATTGATAGTGAATTATTTGGACATGAAAAAGGAGCCTTTACAGGAGCTACCCAAACCCGTAGCGGTTATTTTGAAGTAGCCGATGGCGGAACAATCTTTTTGGACGAAGTCGGTGAACTGCCATTGACCACCCAAGTTAGATTACTACGTGTTTTGGAAAATGGTGAGTTCCTGAAAGTGGGGTCATCCCAAGTGCAAAAAACCGATGTTCGCATTGTGGCTGCTACCAACATTAATATGTTCGACGCCATTAAAAAAGAAAAGTTCAGGGAAGATCTATATTATAGGTTGAGTACGGTAGAAATTCATTTGCCCCCGCTTCGCGACAGACGTGAGGACATTCACTTGTTGTTCAGAAAATTTGCATCAGATTTTGGACAGAAATACAAAATGCCCACTATTCGTTTAGAGGATGATGCCATCCAATTGTTACTCAGGTACCGTTGGCCCGGAAACATTCGTCAGTTAAGAAACATTGCAGAGCAAATTTCCGTACTTGAAGAAGGCCGAAGTATTTCGGCAGCTACCCTAAATAGCTATTTGCCAGATGCAAGCAGTTCCAATCTGCCGGCCGTGATAGAGCAATCTAAAAAAGAAGGGGACTTTAGTAATGAACGGGAAATTTTATACAAGGTCCTTTTTGATATGAAAGGTGACCTGAACGACCTCAAAAAACTAACGCTTGAACTTCTCAAGGATAATGATTCCAACAAAGTACAACGGGAAAATGAAGGTTTGATTCGTAAAATCTATGGAAATCAGGAAGAGGAAGATATAGAGCACGAAGAAAGTTCCAAGCCAGAATTGCTTCACCTTCCGGAACCAGTGGTAGAAGCATCGGCGCCAAGTCCTTCGTATCAACCACCAGAAGACAGGTATCATTTTGCAGAAGAGATTGAAGAGGAAGAAACCCTATCTTTACAGGAAAAGGAAATTGAATTGATCAAAAAATCATTGGAGCGTAACAAAGGAAAACGAAAAGCCGCTGCCGCCGAGCTTGGAATTTCTGAAAGAACGCTATACAGAAAAATAAAGCAGTACGATCTTTAATAAAAGTTTGAAGAAAATGATGATAAAAAAAGGGATAAAGGTTGGACTACTGGGATTGACTTTTTTTCTATCCAGTTGTGGCGCGTATAATTTTTCCGGTGCTGATATCGGTACCGCACAGAGTTTTCAAGTAAACTTTTTTCAGAATTATGCAGACCAAACCCCTGGTTCCACCATTGTACCCGGATTAGGTCGGGATTTTACCTTGGCGCTTCAGGATATGATCAATAACCTTACAAGTTTATCCCTTACTGGAAGCAATGGTGATTTGATCTATGAAGGAGAAATTGTGGAATACAAGGTTGTTCCCATGACCGCGACGGCAGACCAGCGTACCTCACAGAACCGCCTGACCATGAGCGTAAATGTTCGGTTCTACAACACCACCAAGGAAGATGTTGATTTTGAAAAACGGTTTTCTTTCTTTTACGATTTTGACGCAGCAGCTTCATTGCCATCCATACAAGCCGCAGCCCACGAAGAAATTTTTGAACGACTTACCCAGGACATTTTTAATGCGTCCTTGGGAAATTGGTAATATTTTATGAACGTTTCAGATTTTATACATATTCTTCAAAACTCGAATACTATCTTATCTCCCAAACAAACAAGGGAGTTAGAAGATATCATTGAGGAATACCCTTATTTTCAGGCAGCTCGTGCACTGCATCTAAAGGGACTCAAAAATCTGGACAGTTATAAGTACAATAATGCCTTAAAGGTAACTGCTGCCCATACTTCCGATAGGGATGTGCTTTTCGATTATATAACTTCCAAAGAATTCATTCAAAACAATATTGCAGATACCATTGCTGGCAGGGGCTCTAAACTTGAAGACCAAGAAGCGGTTTCGGAAGAAATTCAGCCCAACCCGAATACGGCAAGTATGCTTTCGGAATCAAACGAACCTGCGCTACCACAGAATTTAAACGATGCAGAACAAATTCTGGACCCTGAACTTTTCGAATCCAGAGCGCCTGAAAAGCAAGTTAAAAAAGTTGAGGAACCCAAAAAGGAACTGGATACCGAATTAAATTTGGGAAAACCCATCCCGTTCACCAAAAAAGAAAAACATTCCTTTACCGAGTGGCTTCAATTAACATCCACTTCTGAAGAACCATCAAAGGAGCAAACAAATAATGCGGACTACCAGGAAGAAAATGTGATGGACGAACTGGAACGTAAAAAGAAATTTGAACTCTTGGACAAGTTTATTGAGAACAACCCCAAGATAGTTCCAAAGGAATCCAACCCCAAAGTCAACATAAAAGAGTCCACCAAAATCAACCAAAATGAGTTGATGACAGAGACCTTGGCAAAGGTTTATCTGGAGCAGAAAAAGTATAAAAAGGCCATTCAGGCGTTTAAAATATTGAGTTTGAAATATCCAGAAAAAAGTGGTTTCTTTGCAGACCAAATTCAGGCGGTGAAAAAGCTGCAGAAAGAAAAAGATAAGAAATGAGCACGTTTTCAATTTTTTTGGTACTGATAATTATCGTGTGCCTTTTGTTGGTTTTGGTCATTATGGTCCAAAATCCAAAAGGAGGTGGTTTGTCCTCATCCTTTGGAGGAAGCGGCAACCAAGTTGTTGGCGGTGTAAAGAAGACCGGGGACTTTTTGGATAAAAGTACTTGGACCCTTGCCACCTTATTGATTGTTTTGATATTGGTTTCCAACGTTTCTTTAAAAGGAAACTATAGCCAGGCAGATTCCAAATTACTTCAAGGCGACGATACAGAAATACCAGAAACTATTCCAGAGGAAGTACCTGAACAACTTCCGCCTGCCGACACTACAAGTCCAGTAGACACTATTGGATAATAAAAGTGACAAAGTATAGAAAAATGCCAGCTTGAATGACAAGCTGGCATTTTTGTTTTCCAGAATGTCAGTTTTTGAGCATTGGCACAATTTCTGTCCTTTAGATTCAAGAATTTTTAAAACAAACACCTAAAATTTAAAATATGGCTAAAGTAAATATCAAACCATTGGCAGACAGGGTTTTGATCGAGCCTCTACAGGCCGAGACAAAAACTGCCTCCGGCATCATCATCCCGGACAACGCAAAAGAAAAACCACAAAAGGGAACTGTTGTAGCTGTTGGTCCAGGAACCAAGGACGAAAAAGTAACCGTTAAAGTGGGTGATACTGTTCTTTATGGAAAATATGCCGGTACCGAACTTAAGTTCGATGGCACCGACTATTTGATGATGCGCGAAAGCGATATTTTGGCAATTGTATAATTAAAAATCAACTAGAAAGAAATGGCAAAAGATATTAAGTTTGACATAGATGCACGTGACGGACTGAAAAGAGGCGTTGATAAATTGGCCGAAGCAGTTAAAGTTACGTTGGGACCAAAAGGTAGAAACGTAATCATCAGCAAGTCCTTTGGAGCACCACAAGTAACCAAAGATGGTGTTTCCGTTGCAAAAGAGATTGAATTGGAAGACGCCCTCGAAGACATGGGTGCGCAAATGGTGAAGGAAGTTGCTTCCAAAACCAACGACCAAGCCGGTGATGGTACCACTACCGCAACTGTATTGGCGCAGGCCATCGTTAAAGAAGGTCTTAAAAACGTAGCCGCTGGAGCAAATCCTATGGATTTAAAACGTGGAATCGACAAGGCTGTTGAAGCTTTGGTGGCCGATTTGGAAAAACAGACCAAAGAAGTTGGCAACAATTCTGATAAAATTAAGCAAGTAGCTTCTATCTCCGCAAACAACGATCAAACTATTGGTGACCTAATCGCCAAGGCATTTGATAAAGTTGGAAAAGAGGGTGTAATTACCGTAGAAGAAGCAAAAGGTACCGATACTTATGTTGACGTAGTTGAAGGTATGCAATTTGACAGAGGATACCTTTCTCCCTATTTCGTGACCGATACTGATAAAATGATTGCCGATTTGGAGAACCCATATATTCTTCTTTTTGACAAGAAAATTTCCAATCTACAAGAAATCCTTCCTATCCTTGAGCCAGTGGCACAATCAGGAAGACCTCTTTTGATCATTGCGGAAGATGTTGAAGGGCAAGCCCTAGCTACATTGGTAGTGAACAAATTGAGAGGTGGTCTTAAAATTGCCGCTGTAAAAGCTCCAGGTTTTGGTGATAGAAGAAAAGCCATGTTGGAAGACATCGCCATCCTAACCGGTGGTACTGTTATCTCTGAAGAAAGAGGGTTTTCTTTGGAAAATGCTTCTTTGGACATGTTGGGTACTGCTGAAACCGTAACCATTGATAAAGACAATACTACCATTGTTAATGGTAACGGAAATGCAGATGACATTAAAGCCCGAGTGAGCCAAATCAAAGCTCAAATCGAGACTACAACATCTGATTATGATAAAGAAAAACTTCAGGAACGCTTGGCTAAATTGGCCGGTGGTGTTGCCGTACTTTATGTAGGCGCAGCTTCTGAAGTAGAAATGAAAGAGAAAAAAGACCGTGTGGATGATGCCTTGCACGCAACCCGTGCCGCTGTAGAAGAAGGTATCGTTGCAGGTGGAGGTGTTGCCTTGGTAAGAGCTAAAAAAGTTCTGGAAAAATTAGCAACCGACTCTTTGGATGAAACTACAGGTGTACAAATCGTGGCCAAAGCTATCGAGTCTCCCTTACGTACTATCGTGGAGAATGCTGGTGGTGAAGGTTCTGTAGTTATTGCCAAAGTATTGGAAGGCAAAAAAGACTATGGGTACGATGCCAAATCCGACCAATACGTGGATATGCTTAAAGCAGGAATCATTGATCCCAAAAAAGTAACCCGTATTGCTTTGGAAAATGCAGCTTCGGTAGCTGGTATGATTCTTACTACAGAGTGTGCATTGACCGACATTAAGGAAGATGCCCCTGCAATGCCTCCAATGGGAGGTGGCGGTGGAATGCCAGGCATGATGTAATAACATCTTATTCGGATTTAAATAGGAACGCCCCGATTTGCATCGGGGCGTTTTCTTTTCTTTTCAGTTATACGGCTCTCCGAGAGAACCAAAAACCACAAGTTACTTCTTCTTACCAGTAGCTTGGGCAGTCTTCTTTGCTACAGGCTTAACAGCTTTTGCAGGAGATGACTTTCCGTTTGACTTTGCTTTTTTCATCAGTCAATAAATTAAAAACTGATGTAAATGTATTTCAGATTTGAATCCGTAGATTTTTATTGGCTAAATATTAACTAAAATAAAAATCAATCAATAGCACCCACCACGCTACCACAGGTGAGCATAGCATCACCATAGTAAGGATTTCGGATTTCCTCCTCCATACTGAGCCAGTTGGCACCCTTATCGTTATTGGCCATGGGGCAGTGTTGCACATAGATTTTTGCATCCAACCCTTGCATTTGTTGGCCAATTTGAATCATGTTTTGGGAAAGCAAAACAAATGTTTCACGTTGACCTTCCAAGTCACTTTTTGAACCCATCTCTTTTAATTGATTCGCTAGTTGTGTGATATGACTTTTACCCATATCATCCATTTGCATCCCACTTAGTTCAGAAGCAATTCCCGCTCCATTCTTCGCCAAAGCTTGAGTTTGTTCTTGGTCAGAAGCAACCAAGGCATCCTTTAAATCCAGATACACTTTTAAAAGATCGCCGAACTTTGTTCCCGCTTCTTGGGAAAATTCCATTTTCATGATAGAGCCCATTTCGGAATGTCCTTCGTGATCCATTTGCATGGCTTCTCCATCTTGATTCATCATGGATTTTTTGCCTTGTAATTGGGCAGCAGCATCAACCGTAAATGTTCCTTTGGCCACGATCATTTCTCCCGATTGCAATCCTGAATTGACAGCGTAACTGCCATTCATCAAATTTCCGAGCTCCACTTCACGCATTTCAAAAGTGGAACTATTTGGGTTAGGTTGCACATACACCAAGGAACGCGTTCCTGTCCACAACACAGCACTTTCGGGTATGGTCAACACTTCCCCATCTCGCTTATTTGCCACCTCAACCGCTGCTTGTACGAACATGCCCGGCTTCAACATCCCTTTTTTGTTGTCAAGCTCAGCACGAACTTCTAAAGTTCTTGTTTGTTTGTTCAATAAAGGAGCTACAAAGGAAACTTTTGCCGTAAAAGTTTCATTCGGATAGGAATTGGTACTCACATCCAATGTTTGACCTTCTTTAAATAAGCTCAATTGGTTTTCATAAGCATCAAAAATGGCCCAAACCGAATTTAAATTGGCCACTTTCACCAAAGGTGACCCTGTTTTAATGTAATCTCCTTCTTCCACCATGATCTCGGAAACTATCCCGGTTACATTGGCATACACAGGAAAGTTTTCCATCACCTGTGCAGAGCTTTCGATTTGGTCAATTTGTGCATCGGACAACTTCCACAACTTTAACTTGTTACGAACTGCCTTGTACAGTTGCGGTTGTGATTCCTTTAATTTGGCCGCCGTGAGTAATTCCTGCTGGGCCGAAACTAAGGCTGGGGCATAAATTGTGGCCAACTTTTGACCTTTACGCACTTCTTCCCCTTCAAAATTGACACTTATACTTTCTATTCTTCCGTCAAAATAGGCCGATTGTACCGCATCCGATTCTTGATTTACGGCTACTTTACCCGAAATTTTCACATGATCTTCCCCATCAACTCCGGAACCGACCATCACCGTTTCCACACCTGCCAAGACCATGGCATTCTCCGTCATTTTAATTTGGTTAACGGCCAATCCCTCTCCCCCATTATCCGCAGGAATCAAATCCATGCCACAAATAGGACAAGAGCCTGGTTCTTGCTGCATGATCTGTGGGTGCATGGAACAGGTCCACATTTCACCCGAAGCTATTTCAGCACTGTGGTCATGTTCGTCCGCTGGGATAGTTTCTCCATTTCCCCCAAATATGAAATACCCGACCAATAGGCCGACTACCATGGCAATTCCGATATAAATGATGTTTTCCTTTTTCATCGTATCATTTTTTTCTTTTAACCAAATTCCTCATCGTAGGTGACGAGGTAAACCAAAGTAAAAATCCGCTCATCACGGTAATCAGCCCCAAAAGGGAGAAAGCTCTAAGCACAGTAGTATTAAAATCATCCCTGCCTTCGTAATCCATAGTATGTGTCATCCATAGAAAATCGAACCAACGCCAATCGCGATGCCTAACGGTTTGGAACGACCCATCAGCCACTGAAACGTAGGCTTTAATATTTTCTGGTGAATCGTAGCTAATCACATAAGCAGGTAATTTTCGCTCACGGTACTCGTGATGTTTATCCGTTTCATCAATAACCTCAACTCCTTTCACCTTTAATTCAGATGACATTTCACGCTCGGCAACAGCCAAGGCTTCTTCTTCCGAAATCCCTTCTTTATGGTCTCCTGTTCTGGCATCCACCAAAAACTCATTGTTGATCCAATAATAGGGTTTCCCTGCAATCTCCTTTAAGCTCAACGAACTGATTTTAGCGGGCAAATCAACCTCTGAAAACCCAATGAGCCCATCAAAAGCAGCGGGTTCATAGTCCATATTTCTAAAATGATCTCCGTGGATCTCATCAATATCCGTCCAGCTAAAATATAATCCGCTGGCTGTCCACATAATGAATTGAATCCCCAAGAATATACCCAAATACCTGTGGGCCTTTCTAATTTTAACCGCTGTTGTTCGTTTTACCATTTTTGTTTTAGTCGATTGATTTAGTTCGTAATCTTAATGCATTGGCAATAACGGACACAGAGCTAAAGCTCATGGCCAGTGCAGCAATCATGGGTGAAAGCAAAATCCCAAAGAAAGGATAGAGCACACCTGCTGCAACTGGCACCCCGATGGTGTTATAGATCAATGCAAAAAATAGGTTTTGTTTAATGTTTTTCATAACGGACTCACTGAGGTTCCGTGCTTTTACAATGCCGTGCAAATCACCTTTCACCAAAGTGATCATGGCGCTTTCTATGGCAACATCGGTACCGGTACCCATAGCAATACCCAAGTCACTTTTCGCCAATGCTGGAGCATCGTTGATGCCATCACCCGCCATGGCCACTACCTTGCCCTCACCTTGCAAGCGCTCCACTTCTTTCATTTTATCCTCAGGAAGGGTCTCTGCTTTAAAATCGTTCAGGTTTAACTCATTGGCAACCGCCTGAGCCGTGGTTGTATTGTCACCCGTGAGCATGATCACCGCTATTCCCTTATCCTGAATCGCTTTGATGGCTTTACCACTTGTCTCCTTGATTTTATCTCCAATACTCACAAAAGCTTGGCATTTCCCATCAATGGCCAAATAGGAAACGGTTTTCCCTTTTTCTTGTGCCATTTTTACCTTCTCCTTCATCCCATCCGAGACTTCAACATTCGCCTTTTCCATCAATTTGATGTTCCCCAAATGTATCTTCAAGTCGTTGATTTTACCCTCAACACCCATACCTGTAACCGCATTGAAAGATTCTGTTTTTAGAATCTTGATGCCTTTCTCCTTGCCATATTTCACGGTCGCTTGGGCCAAAGGGTGTTCACTGTTGGCATTTACAGAAACCACATATTGAAGTAAATCTTCTTCGGAATAGGCATCAGAAAACACCTCCAAATGGTCAAAGGTGGGTTTACCTTCAGTTATGGTTCCCGTTTTATCAATGATCAAAGTATCCACATCGGCCATTTTTTCCAAGGCTTCGGCATTTTTGATGAGCACGCCATTTTGGGCACCTTTTCCCACACCCACCATTACGGACATTGGTGTAGCAAGCCCTAAAGCACATGGGCAAGCAATAATCAAAACGGCAATGGCATTAATCAATGCGTAAACATAGGTGGGCTGTGGTCCCCAAATGGCCCAAACAGCAAAGGTCAAAATGGAAATAATGACCACGGTCGGCACAAAATAGGCCGAAACTTTATCTGCTAAATTTTGAATGGGTGCTCTGCTTCGACTGGCATCATTCACCATTTTAATGATTTGTGATAGCAGGGTATCGCTACCTACTTTCTCGGCCTTCATCAAAAAGGTTCGATTCCCATTAATGGTCCCGCTGCTTACTTTATCCTCTACCCCTTTTTCAACAGGAATGGGTTCACCTGTGATCATAGATTCATCCACGGAAGTTTCTCCCTCGGTTATGACGCCATCCACAGGAATTTTATCTCCGGGTTTAACACGTAAAATGTCACCAAGTTCAATATCATCGATGCTTACTTCTACTTCTTCCCCATCCACAACTTTTATGGCTTTGTTCGGTGCCAATTTCAATAATTCCTTTACGGCATTATTGGTTTTGCTATGTGCCCTGGCCTCCAACAATTGACCTAAAAGCACCAAGGTCAGGATTACGGTAGCCGCCTCAAAATAGACATGTACCGCCCCGGATTCACCTTTAAATTGATCGGGGAAGAATCCTGGGAACAACAACCCAAGCACACTGAACACAAAAGCTACCCCTGCTCCAATACCAATCAGGGTGAACATGTTCAGGTTCCATGTTTTGATGCTTCGGTAGGCTCTCTCAAAAAACATCCATGTGGCATAAAAAACCACGGGGATCGATAACGCAAACTGCACCCAATTCCAATATTTCGGAGCCAGTACTTCATGAAGCGGATTATTGGGAATCATATCGCTCATGGCAATCAAAAAGATGGGCAACGTAAAAGCTACCGCCAACCAAAATTTCTTGAGCAGTTTTTTATAGGTCTTTTCCTCTGCGCTGGCTTCGGGTTCCTTGGGCACAAGGTCCATTCCACATTTTGGACAGGAACCGGGACCATCCTCCACAACTTCGGGATGCATGGGACAGGTCCATTGCTGTTTGGAGCTGGTAGATGTATTTTGCTCCTCCACTAAGTCCATCCCACAAACAGGGCAATCACCGGGCTTGTCGTAGGTTTTGTCACCTTCACATTGCATGGGGCAATAAAAGGTTCCTGTACCATTGGTTGAAGCTTGTTTCTTTTCTTTTTTCGGTTCATGATGCTGTCCAGGCATATGAATGCTATAGCCACCACCATCCTTTTCCATGGCTTCTTGGAATTTTTCGATCGGAATATGCTCCTCCATCTCGATCACGGCCTCGGCTTTTTCCAAATTCACCTCAACCGCATTCACTCCTTCCACTTTGGATAGGGTTTCCTCTACATGATTTTTACAGCCATTACAGCTCATTCCGTGTATGTGATAGGTATGTTTCATCTTGTTTGTTTTTTATTCAAAACTAGCTGAACACCAGTTGGAAGCCTTTTACAATTCTGGATGTCTTTTATACAATTTCATCCAAAGGCTTCCGATTCCAATCTTGTACTTTTCGATAGTCGCTCATCGACATTCCGGTTATCGATTTAAATTGTTTGGCCAAATGGCTACTACTTTTATAGTTCAAATCGTAAGCGATCTCCGAAAATGTTTTCGTCTCCATTTGGATTTCTTCCTTAACCCTCTCAACCTTTAAAAGGATGAAATATTTTTCAATGGTCAGACCTTCTTTGGCACTGAACATTTTACTGAGCGACGAATAATCTTTGTTCATTTTTTCTGAAAGGTATTTCGAGAGATTCTGGTGCAAATCATCATTCAAGGCATTGATCAAGTATTTTTTAATGTCAGCAATATAGCTGTTATTCAAATCCTCTATCAACTCAAAACCATTTTTGACCAAAACCTCCCGAATCCGTTCCGTTTGTGTTTGGGCATTTTCAGCAAACTGAATTTCACCCAAGTCCATTTGCACCACTTCGATACCAGCCTTCCCTAACTCTTGTTTCAGAACTGCTTTGCATCTGTCGCAAACCATATTTTTTACTTTAATACGCATCTTCGGTACAAATGGGATATTGATTAATTATGGGTGTGACCGTCAGCCATGTGCTCTTCGTTCAACACGTAGGTCATTCCACAAACTGGACATTTCCCTTCTTCGTCACTACCACTGCCTTCGCAGTGCATAGGGCAAACATATTTAGAGGTGTACTCCATTCCTTGCATTCCTGCAGTTTCCATATTGTCCATGTTATCCATATCATGTCCTTCATGGTCCATATTATCCATGTCGTGCCCTTCATGATCCATAGTGGCCTCCGTGGAAGTTTCCTTGGATTCCTCTGTTTTTCCCTTACATGATACGGTAAGTACCAAAACAGAAGCGAATGCGATTCCGATAATAGTTTTAATGTTTGTTCTCATTTTTGATAAATTAAATTTACTTGTTAATTAAATAATTGATGATGGCAGATTGTAGGTAATACAACTGCACAGATTGTATTTGATTCGTCTGGAACTTTAACTGTAACTCCTGAATATCCAACACATCATTAAAGTCAATAGTTCCCGTTTCATAATTCTTGATCAGGATTTCTTCGGCATCCTTGGCTTGTTTTAAATTCTTTGTTTGGGTTTGATATGCTATTCTCGCTTGGTTCCTTTGCGAAATGGCATTGGCATAAGCATTTTCCAAAACATTCAACCGCTCCTCTTTTTGTAATTCAATTTCCTTTTGACGAAGCTCGTTTTGCTTGGAAACAGATTTAAACTTATTGTTGAAAATGGGCACTGAAAAAGTGACCATTGGCATTACAATATCCTTCCCGTTATCGCTAAACACCATGTCATCGCGTTCCGAGACAGGAATGTAATCGAGTCCTATGCCAAAGCTTGGGGCGTTTTCTTTTTGATTGAGCAGCTCTGATTGGGTAACCGATTCATACAACTGATCGTACTTCAATAATTCGGGATTGAGGCTCAAATCCTCTTTATTGAGGATGGGGTCGTTCTCGGGAACATCCATATCATCTACCACTTCAACGGCAATACTTTCATCACGGTTCAACAGATTATTGAAAACGGCCTGTTCTGAGATATAGGATTGTTCCAGCACCTCTTTCTGTTGCTGCAATTCGTTTTGTCGAATTTGAAGTTTCAATACATCCACAGCCGAAGCTTTTCCCACTTCCACAGAGGTCAGGGCCAAAGTTTCGTAGGTTTTGAGCAATTGAATGTTTTCCTGAAGCACCTTTTGTTTGGCTTGAATCCCGTAAAGTTTGTAATACGATTGCGCTACGGAAAGGGCCAATTTTCGTTTGGCAATTACAATTTCTGCATACTCGGTCTCTGCCATGGAACTCGCATAATTTTCACGAGTTGTGATAGTACCAAACCAAGGCAGCATCTGCGACACCGAAAACTTGGCCCGTTGTGCCCCTGTTCTCGTTTCTGGTTCGCTCACAAAATATCCTGCTCCAATGGTGGTATTTGGCAAGGTGTTTACCTCCTTTACCTTTTCCTTGGCAATATTATAGCGTAATTCCAAAGCCTGAATCATAGGACTGTTCAATTCCGCTTCCTGAAGATAGCTTTCCAAGGACTGGCCTTTTAGTCCAATGGTTACTAAAGCAAAAACTATATAAATGAATATTTTTCTCATCGGTTTTGCATTTTAAGTTGCAATTCACTTTTCCAACTGTACAGCACAGGTACCACAAATAAGGTGATCAAAGCGATCAACATGCCCCCAAAACTTGGAATGGCCATAGGAATCATAATATCACTTCCTCTACCAGTGCTCGTCAAAACAGGCAAAAGCGCCAAAATAGTGGTCGCTGTGGTCATTAAACAAGGTCTGATTCGTTTTTCGCCTGCTTCCAATACTGAAGCTCGAATCTGTTTCAAAGAGTCTGGTTTGTTCTTATCAAAAGTCTGGGTTAGATACGTGGCCATCACCACTCCATCATCTGTAGCAATACCGAAAAGAGCAATAAAGCCAACCCAAACGGCCACACTCAAGTTGATGGTATGCATTTGGAAAAGGTCACGCAGGTTTTCACCCATAAAACTGAAGTTGAGGAACCAATCCTGGCCGTAGAACCAAATCATTAAAAAGCCACCTGCAAAAGCTACCGTAATTCCAGAAAAAACCATCAGGGAAGTAGCAACCGACCTAAACTGAAAGTAAAGAATCAAAAAGATGATCAACAATGCCAATGGAACTACCACGGACAATGTTTTTTCTGCGCGCAACTGGTTCTCATAAGTCCCTGTAAATTGATAACTGATGCCTTTTGGCACCACCAATTCGCCACTTTCGATTTTTTCCAGAATCTTGGCCTGTGCATTTTCCACCACATCAACTTCGGCAAAGCCATCTTGCTTATCAAATAGCACATAGCCGACCAAAAAAGTATCCTCGCTCTTAATGGCTTGTGGACCTTGCTCGTATCGTATGGTCACCAATTCGCTCAAGGGAACAGGACTTCCTTTTTGCACAGGAACATAAATGTTCCCGATATCGGTCGGATTTTCCCGGAGCTCTCTTGGGTAACGAACCCGAACACCGTAGCGCTCCCTTCCTTCCACGGTTTGGGTCAACGTCATCCCACCAAGGGCAACCTCCAAGATTTGTTGCACATCTTCTATCACGAGACCGTAGCGAACGAGTTTTTCGCGATCAATATCGATAAGGAGATAGGGCTTGCCCACAATACGGTCAGCAAAAACCGCTTCATCCTTAACCCCAGTAGCTTCTTTTAGAATAGGTTCCAGTTGAAGTCCGAAGTTTTCAATTTCCTTTAAATCCTGACCTTTCACTTTAATTCCCATAGGGGCACGCATCCCAGTTTGAAGCATCACCAACCGCGTTTCGATGGGTTGCAGTTTGGGAGCCGAAGTAACTCCAGGTAGTTTCGTCACTTTCACAATTTCATTCCAGATATCGTCTGGTTTCTCAATCTCGGGACGCCAGTTTCGGAAATATTCCCCAGCATCATCTGGAATCAAAAGGTCTCTATCGATTCGCAATGGTTCGCTCACATGGTTTTCAGCATAATTCTGCTCATTACTTACCTCCAAATTTGGATTGGCCAGCACTTTTCCATTGCTCAATTCAAAATAACCATCAGCATTGACCTTAAATCGCTGTGGACTTCCCGCTTCATTTTTTTGATATTCCGACCTGTATTGAATAATGTTCTCGTACATGGAAAGTGGTGCAGGATCCAAAGCAGATTCTGTTCTTCCAGATTTCCCTACTACGGTTTGAATTTCCGGAATGGTCGCAACGGCCATATCCAATTGCTGCAAGACCCGTTTGTTTTCTTCAACTCCAGCATGAGGTAAAGAAGTAGGCATCAAGAGGAAAGAACCTTCATTTAAGGAAGGCATAAACTCCTGCCCTGTATTACGCATAATAAAGAATCCAAAAACAACGATGACGGTCGGAATGGACAAGAACAACAATTTGTTTTCCAAGGCCCATGTCAAAATTCGACTATAGTATTGTCTGAAGAGATAAAACACTCCTAACAATACGCCGCAAATCAATCCAACAAAAATTAGGTTGATACCAATGCTACGATCAAAGCCTAAGGGTCTCCAATACGTGGCCAATAAGAAAACAATGGTAGCTACACAGATACCAACGTTGAGCATTCCTGCTTGTTTTTCATCAATAACCTCTCTTAATTTGAGGATTCCGGCAACACCAAAAGCAATCAGGGCCAAGCCCAACCAATATCCAAAAGCGATGGCAACTAATCCCAAAGCAATCAAAAGCCCATTCCAAATGTATTTGATGGTTTGATTGGAACTTTTCTTTCTAAAAATGATGGCTGCAAAAGGTGGAATCAAAAACAGGGCTACGATAATGGATGCCGTCAATGCCATGGTTTTGGTAAAGGCCAAGGGCCTGAAGAGTTTTCCTTCGGCGCCAACCATAGTAAACACTGGAATGAAACTAATGATGGTCGTTAATACTGCGGTTAAAATAGCACCAGAAACTTCGGAGGTCGCGTTGTACACTACCTCATTTGTAGATAAATTTTTATCGTTTTCATCCATGTGACGGATGATATTTTCGGAGAGAATCACCCCGACATCGACCATGGTTCCTATGGCAATCGCTATACCTGATAGCGCAACAATATTGGCATCTACACCAAACATTTTCATGGCGATGAACACCATTAGAACGGCCACCGGCAACAGGCCAGAAATCAAAACAGAGGCCCTTAGATTGAACACCATGACTACAATCACTAAAATGGTGATGAGGATTTCAAGGGTTAAAGCTTCGTTGAGCGTTCCCAACGTTTCTTGGATAAGTTCGGTTCTATCATAAAAAGGAACAACGGTGAGTTGCGAAGTGGTTCCATCTTTCAAAACTTTAGATGGAAGCCCTGCGCTCAATTCCTTAATCTGTTCTTTTACATTATTGATGACCTCCAATGGATTGGCACCGTATCTGGCCACAACCACACCTCCAACTACTTCAGCACCTTCCTTGTCCAGAATCCCACGACGAACGGCAGGCCCCAGAGAAACTCGGGCCACATCCTGAACGCGAATGGAGGTATAATCCGTTGCTGTAACTACGGCGTTTTTTATGTCGTCCAAAGATTTGATGTAGCCGAGCCCACGCACCAAATATTCGGCTTTATTGATTTCCAGGGTCTGTGCACCAATATCCCTATTGCTCTGCTTAACAGCTTTCACTACTTGATCCAAACCAATATTGTACTGCTTCATCAGTTCGGGATCTATATCCACTTGATACTCCTGCACAAAACCTCCAATAGATGCTACCTCGGACACGCCCGATGCAGAAGAAAGAGCATATTTTACATAGTAATCCTGTACGCTTCGGAGTTCCTGTAAATCCCACCCTCCGGTCACATTGCCATCTTTATCGCGACCTTCCAAGGTGTACCAGAAAATCTGGCCCAAAGCAGTGGCATCTGGTCCCAAGGCGGGATTTACCCCATCGGGCAATAGGTTGTTTGGAAGCGAATTGAGTTTTTCCAAAATACGGCTTCGGCTCCAGTAAAATTCGACATCTTCCTCAAAAATGATATAGATACTCGAGAACCCGAACATGGAAGAACTTCGAATGGTTTTCACCCCTGGAATACCCAATAAGGAAGTGGTCAATGGGTAGGTGATTTGATCTTCGATATCCTGAGGAGAACGACCGGGCCATTTGGTAAAAACAATCTGTTGGTTCTCGCCAATATCAGGTATGGCATCCACTGCAACCGGATTACTAGGCAAAACACCCCCCGTATCCCAATTAAAAGGTGTGCTTACGATACCCCAAGCCATAAAAACCAGCAGGAGCAACACGGCTACCAATTTGTTCTCTATTAAAAATTTGATGCTTTTGTTCAGCATAAGGATTTGATTTAAACATTAGATCGACACAAAAAACACGCATAAACGTATTTGCCCAACCAGTTTGGTCGGGTACATTCAATCTGTTTAAATCAAATAAGGAAAGTCTGGTCAAGAACCTGTACGTCCCGTATCAATGGTGGTGGGTTGTAATCGCTGAAAGTACTTGGTTCTTCGGAATCAATTTCGAAAAGATGAAAATAGGTTTGGACAAAACTTACCAAGAAGATTTGTTGGTCCAAATCAAAGTTCTCGAAAGAGATTTTTAGGTCATCCTGACCTTGAACAGTGAAAGATTCATCATCACAACAGGATTTTTCCATGGCCATATCCATTCCGCAATCATCCGCATGGGAAAAAAGGGAAATATCCATCACACGGCCCATACAAATATGCTTGTCCACCGTCCACGAAACCGTAGAGGCCAACACCAAAAGGGCCATTAATGAGGATAATATTTGATGAAAAACTGTTTCATTCGATTACAAAACTACAAAATATTAACATTTATTGTTTTGCTTAACAGAACTTTATCTGTTTTCAACATGTAAGCTCTCTTTAATTTGTCGTACAAATCCACTATTCAATACATTTGCAAAAAAAATCATCTCATGCTAAAATCATTGGAACCCAAGGTACTCGACATCGTTAAGGATGCGAACAAATCAGTGGATACCCGTTTGGGTGAAATCTGTGAACTTCTACAAAGCAACGTGGATCATTACGATTGGGTAGGGTTCTATTTTAAAAATGGTGATAAGGAAGAGTTGAAATTGGGACCCTATGCCGGTGCACCCACTGACCACACCATCATACCTTTCGGAAAGGGCATTTGCGGACAGGTTGCCATGAGCAACGAGAACTTTGTAGTACCCGATGTGGCCGCACAGGACAATTATATCGCTTGCAGCATTACAGTAAAAGCTGAGATTGTGGTTCCTTTATTTGTGAATGGGGAAAATGTTGGGCAAATTGATATCGATTCCAACACTCCTGACCCATTTACCGCCGAAGATGAGCGCTTTTTGGAATTCATCAATGCCGAGGTGGCCAAAATTCTGTAAAACTTAACGAATTTTGTTGATAAACCGTTCTGCTTTTTAGATTCAAAAAAAGTACTTTTGTGCGCTTAATAAATTGATTCTAAGACAGAGAAGATGACTGCTAAAAAAGCCTCCGCTGCATTAATTTCCGTTTTTCATAAGGACGGATTGGAACCTATAGTTAAAAAATTGGATGAACTTGGTGTAACCCTTTATTCTACAGGGGGAACCGAAAAATTTATCCGCGACCTTGGTATCGATGTGGTACCTGTTGAAGATGTGACCAGCTACCCATCCATTTTGGGCGGTCGTGTAAAGACATTGCACCCCAAGGTTTTTGGAGGTATTTTGAACAGACAGGACAATGATAGTGATGTGTCCCAGATGAAGGAATTTGATATTCCTCAGTTGGACATTGTAATCGTAGACCTATATCCTTTTGAAAAAACCGTTGCCAGCGGTGCATCGGAACAAGATATTATCGAGAAAATCGATATCGGTGGTATTTCCTTGATCAGGGCGGCTGCCAAAAACTTCAAGGATGTACTTTGTGTTTCATCCATGGAGGATTACGAAGACTTTTTGAACGTAATCACCGAAGGAAACGGTACCACGACCTTGGAAGACCGCAAACGTTTTGCAACCAAGGCTTTCAATATCTCCTCGCATTACGATACTGCCATCTTTAATTACTTTAACAAGGAGAAAGAAGAAACCGTATTGAAAATCAGCGAGACCAAGGGCCAAGTTTTACGCTACGGAGAAAATCCACACCAAAAAGGGTTCTTCTTCGGAGATTTTGATGCCATGTTCTCCAAATTACATGGCAAGGAGCTATCCTACAACAACCTTTTGGATGTTGATGCAGCAGTAAACCTAATGGGCGAATTTAAAAATGACGACCCGACCTTTGCCATTCTAAAACACAACAATGCCTGTGGATTGGCCACACGTAGTACTATTCATCAAGCCTATGTGGATGCGTTGGCCGGTGATCCTGTTTCTGCTTTCGGCGGTATTTTGATTTCCAATGTTGAAATTGATAAGCCAACGGCAGAAGAAATTCACAATTTATTCTGCGAAGTAGTCATTGCTCCAAGTTATTCTGATGAAGCTTTGGAAATCTTGAAAGGCAAGAAGAATCGAATCATTTTGATTCAAAATGAAACTGAATTGCCAGAAACTTTGGTAAGAACTTGTTTGAACGGTGTTTTGGTTCAGGAAAAAGATTCCAAAACCGATGCTAAAGAAGATTTGAATCCGGTTACCGATAAAAAACCAACTTCGGAAGAAATCGAGGATTTGATTTTTGCCTCCAAATTGTGCAAGCACACCAAGAGTAATACCATTGTTTTGGCCAAAAACAAACAATTGTGTGCTAGCGGAACAGGGCAAACCTCACGTGTTGATGCGTTGAACCAAGCCATTCATAAAGCAAAGTCATTCGATTTTGATCTTGACGGTGCCGTGATGGCCAGTGATGCGTTCTTCCCATTCCCTGATTGTGTGGAGATTGCGGACAAAGCGGGCATTAAAAGTGTGATTCAACCAGGAGGCTCCATCAAAGACCAGTTGAGCATTGATTATTGCAATGAAAATGGATTGGCCATGGTGATGACAGGTACTAGACATTTTAAACATTAATTTTAGTACTTTAGCCGATAATTTTTACCGTTAATCCGAAAAACAGATAATTTCTATGGGATTTTTTGATTTCATGACCGAGGAAATAGCTATTGACCTTGGTACTGCAAATACCCTGATCATCCATATGGACAAAGTGGTGGTCGACAGTCCTTCCATTGTGGCCAGGGACCGTGTTACAGGGAAAATTATCGCGGTTGGTCGCGAAGCCAATATGATGCAGGGAAAGACCCATGAGAACATTAAGACCATACGGCCATTGAAAGATGGGGTAATCGCCGACTTTGATGCTTCTGAGAAGATGATGAACATGATGATCAAGAGCATTCCGGCATTAAAGAAAAAATGGTTCCCACCTGCACTTCGAATGGTCATCTGTATCCCATCCGGTATTACGGAAGTGGAAATGCGTGCTGTTCGAGAATCAGCGGAACGGGTCAATGGCAAGGAAGTATACTTGATTCATGAACCCATGGCTGCTGCCATAGGTATTGGCCTGGACATTATGCAACCCAAAGGAAACATGATCGTTGACATAGGTGGCGGCACCACGGAGATAGCAGTTATTGCACTTGGTGGTATTGTTTGTGACAAATCGGTGAAAATTGCAGGTGATGTATTCACCAACGATATCATTTATTACATGCGGACCCAACATAACCTTTATGTTGGTGAAAGCACGGCTGAGGCCATAAAAATAGAAATTGGTTCGGCCACAGAGGATTTGAAATCCCCTCCGGAAGATAAGTCCATTCAAGGTCGAGACCTTTTAACAGGAAAACCAAAACAGGTACACGTTTCCTACCGAGAAATTGCAAAAGCGCTGGATAAAAGTATTCTTAGGGTGGAAGACGCCGTTATGGAAACCTTGTCCCAAACCCCTCCAGAACTAGCCGCGGACATATATAATACAGGAATCTACCTAGCTGGTGGAGGTTCTATGCTAAGAGGACTGGACAGAAGACTTTCCCAAAAGACGGATTTGCCCGTGTACATTGCCGAAGACCCTTTAAGGGCAGTAGTTCGAGGTACAGGAATCGCCCTTAAAAATATAGAGCGATATAAAAGTATTTTAATTAAATAGACCTGTATTTTTAACAGTTCTATTATCTTCAGGGAGTTCAAAAACCTTCTTAACGAAACGATTGCATGCAACGCATCATCAATTTTGTTCTACGCTATCGAAATGCATTTTTGTATGCCTTTTTTGCGTTTATCTCGTTGGTGATGACGATTAGGTCTCATTCTTACCATCAATCCAAATTTTTTAACTCTTCCCGATGGGTCACCGGCAGTATTTATGGCGCTGGTTCTGATGTTTCTTCTTATTTTAATTTGCAGGAAGAGAACAAAAGATTAGTGGAAGAAAACCAACAATTGCGAACACTTCTGTTTAATTCGCAGAACGATGGTGCTAAAGAACCCTTAGATTCAACCTTGGCAACATATGAAGTCTTGGACGCTAAATTGGTTAAGAACAGCTACACTTCACCACGAAACTATGTGACCATAGATAAGGGAGAGAAGGATGGGGTTCATCAAGATATGGGCGTTATTACAACAGATGGAATTTTGGGAATTGTGGAAAATGTATCCAACAATTTTGCTACGGTCCAAAGTGTACTGAACACCAAATCCAACATCAATGCAAAAATTAAGGGCACCGAATATTTTGGTTCATTAATTTGGGATACAAACAATTTTAAAGTCGTACAGTTGATAGATATCCCCAGATTGGTTCCGTTAGTGGTTGGAGACACCATTGTAACCGGTGGAATGTCCAGTATTTTTCCTGAAAACGTACCCATTGGGATTATCAAAAAATATGACCTAAATGCATCCAAGAGTTTTTACAATATTGATGTTGAACTGTTTAGCGATATGGCCAACATCAAAAATGTGTATCTCATAGAAAACAAGGACAAAGAGGAAATTGAGGAACTAGAATCCAGGACCATAGAATGAACAACACCCTGATCATAAATATTCTGCGTTTTGTGTTGTTGGTCCTCACACAGGTTCTCATTTTCAACAACTTGAACTTTTTGGGTTTCATTAACCCATTTATCTATGTCCTATTCTTTTATTGGTATCCCATCAAAGGAAATCGGGCCATATTTATGCTTACCGCTTTTTTGTTAGGACTGGTGATTGATATTTTCTCCGACACCCTAGCTTTAAATGCGCTGGCTTCGGTAACCATTGCCTATGCAAGACCAGCGATTATGCGATTTTGTTTTGGGGTGAACTATGATTTCCAAAATTTTAGCTTTAAGAATACCACTAAAGTTCAGCGAATCACCTTTTTGGCCATAATTGTTTTAATTCACCATCTAATATTCTTCTCTTTTGAAATTTTAAGTATCGCCCATATCCTGTTAATTTTGAAGAAAGTTTTTGCGACAGGCATTGTAACTTTAATACTTTGTATATTATTCAGTTCACTATTTAGTCCAAAAAGCGAATAAATACGTATTTTTTATCGTTGGTATATATGTTGAGCCCACGAATTTAGGTTGTTCATGAAAAAACTATTGCTTTCATCCGTTGTTGTTCTAATAGGGTTTACCTTTATAGGTAGGCTTTCCTATTTACAATTGTTTAGGTTTTCAGCGGATCAAATATTGGATGATCCTGCCATTAAAAAAGTCTACGACTACCCTGAAAGAGGTTATATCTACGACAGGGACGGTAAGCTTTTGGTAGGGAATCAACCTGCATACGACGTAATGGTAATCCCAAGGGAGGTGAAACCTTTGGACACTTTGGAATTCTGCAGCTTATTAGGGATTGACAAACCTGAGTTTCTTTCTAAAATGGAAAAAGCGAGAAGATATTCTCCTCGTTTACCTTCTGTTTTGGTACCTCAACTTTCCAAAGAGGATTATGCAAAGCTACAGGAAAAAATGCGCCACTTTACAGGCTTTTATATTCAGAAGCGTTCATTGCGTTACTACAATACTAAAAGTGCCGCTAATGTGCTTGGGTATATTAGTGAGGTAAACGAGTGGGACCTTCAAAATAACCCATATTATGTTGCTGGTGAGCTAAAGGGACGAACAGGTATTGAAAAGCAGTACGAGGAAACCTTAAGAGGTCGAAAAGGTGTAAAACATATTCAAAAAGACCGCTTTAACAGGGATATTGGCCCTTACAAAGACGGTAAATTGGATACGCTTCCCCAACAAGGCAGGGAAATACATATCACATTGGACAAAGTACTCCAGGAATATGGTGAAAAATTAATGCATGGCAAAAGAGGTGGCATTGTAGCCATTGAACCGAAATCGGGCGAAATTTTGGCCATGATTTCTGGCCCTACCTACGACCCCGCCCTTTTAGTTGGAAGAAAACGTTCCAAAAACTACAGTAAACTCCATTACGATACTATTTCCAAACCTACATGGGATCGTTCCATTTTGGCCCAGCCATCACCCGGCTCACCATTTAAAACCTTAAATGCCCTGGTTGGTCTTCAAGAAGGGGTTATTGATACCAAAACCAAATTTAGGTGCTACCATGGCTTTTATGTGGGCAACACGCTTAGAGGATGTCACTGCGGAGGAGGTGTAAGAGATTTGAATTCCGGTATTTATCAATCATGCAACGCCTATTTTGCTGGGGTTTTCCGTAAAATTTTTGACAAATATGAGACCACGGATCAAGGGATGGATGTTTGGGAAAAACATATGAAAAGCTTTGGTCTTGGCGATTTCTTGGGCACCGACCTTCCCACTGGGGCTCCTGGAAGAATTCCAGATGTAGCCTATTATGATAAATGGTACGGGGATGGCAGTTGGGCCGCCTCCACTATCATATCCAATGCCATAGGTCAAGGTGAAATTGCCGCCACCCCCCTGCAACTTGCCAATATGACGGCCGCAATTGCCAATCGTGGGTATTTTTACACGCCACATATGATTAAGAGTATTGGTAACAACGGTAAAATCGATCCTAAATACACCGAACCGAGATATACCACTATTGATAGAAAGTACTTTGACCCGGTAATCGAGGGAATGGCAAATGTATATGAATATGGTACTGCTCGATGGGTTAAAATACCAGGTATTGATATTGCCGGTAAAACAGGTACAGTAGAAAACTATATTAGAGTTGATGGAGAGCGTATGCAATTGACTGACCACTCCGTTTTTGTGGCTTTTGCCCCTATAGAAAATCCCCAGATTGCCCTAGCTGTTTATATTGAAAATGGATACTACGGTTCACGGTACGCAGGTCATATCGCCTCGCTTTTGATAGAAAAATACATTAAGGGCGAGATTACACGAAAAGACCTGGAAAAAAGAATGTTGGAAAAAACGTTGGAACACGAATACGCCAAGCCATACAGTGGTGAACCTTTCAAGATAAACGAATATGTCTGGTAAAGGACTTTTTGGAAGGTTGGATTGGATTACAGTAATCCTCTACGCCCTTTTGGTCTTTATCGGGTGGATCAATATTTACTCAACATCCGTTGGTGAAGGACATACTTCTATTTTTGACTTTTCCACACTCTACGGAAAACAGCTTTTTTTTATCGGTCTGGCAGTATTGGGAATTATCTTCGTGCTCTTTGTAGAATCTCATTTTTTTGAACGCTTTGCCTCCATTTTTTATATCGTTTCCATTGTTTTGCTGATGGGGCTGTTTGTATTCGGCAAGACCATAGCAGGAGCAACATCTTGGTATGATCTTGGATTTTTTAACTTACAACCTTCTGAATTGGCCAAAGTTGCCACTGCCTTGGCCCTAGCCAAGTTTTTAAGTGATATACAGACCGATATCCGTTCTGGAAAACATCAAATTTATGCATTGATCATTATTTTATTGCCCGCATTATTGATTTTGCCCCAGCCCGACCCAGGAAGTTCCCTTATTTATTTTTCGTTATTTTTTGTACTGTTCAGGGAAGGGTTTCCAATTTATTATTTAGGGATACTCATTTTTGCGGTCGTACTATTTGCAACAACTTTAATGTTCGGGACCGTATGGGTCGCCATTGGATTGATTATTTTAACCTTATTGGTTTATACATTTAAAAGGGCATCTGTAAAGATTCCTATATTTCCAGTGTTAGGCGTCATTGTTATATCCATACTCTTTTCGCTATCCGTAAACTTTGTTTTTGAAAATGTATTTGAACAGCGCCACCGAGATCGCTTTGCGTTATGGTTAAGTCTGGAAAAAGATGAAGAGAAACTGGATGAAATCCGAAAGACCATTGGATATAATACCTATCAATCTGAAAAAGCCATCGAATCCGGTGGGTTCATAGGAAAAGGATTCATGGAGGGAACTCGTACCAAAGGAGATTTTGTGCCAGAGCAGCACACGGATTATATTTTTAGTTCGGTCGGCGAAGAGTGGGGCTTTTTGGGAACATCTGCAGTAATTCTGTTATTTTCGCTATTTTTTTTAAGGCTGATCTATATTGCAGAGCGACAAAAAAATGACTTTTGCAGAATGTACGGTTATGGTGTGATTTCCATTTTGGTTTTCCACTACTTCATAAATATTGGAATGGTGATTGGGCTATTGCCAACTATTGGAGTGCCTTTGCCGTTTTTTAGTTACGGTGGTTCTGGATTAATATTTTTCACCATGCTTTTGTTCATCTTCTTGAAATTGGACTCGAACCGTTTAAAAGACGGTATTTAGAACTTCCAGCCTTTTACATCTACCTTAGCTTCCACAGCCGTTTGCCATGCTTGAGGTTGATCTTTAAAAAAATCGATGCCCGTCTTTTCTTCGATTGCATCGACAGAAACCAAAAAGTGCTCTAAGGGCTCTTGACTTTCTTTGGCCGGAATCAAAAATGCGAGTACCTGCGATTCATCGGGACTACCCCTCATTACAATTTTATAAAAAGTACGTGGCACATCTACATCTTCGTCCCCAATTTCAATTAAGTCACTTTCCAAAACCCCGCCTGTCACCACCATTAAATCGCCATATCTTTTGCACCAATAGCGTACTTTCTGTTCCAAACGGTTCCAAATACCGGCGTTAAAATATTTATCCTGCGGACTAATGTTACTCGTATAAAATGTTTCATTGTATGCCTGTTCGGAAAACCGCCGGTCTCCTGCCGGACATAAATGCCCTCTATCATATCCAGAACCACGATAATTGCGCCAATCTGCAGATTTTGATTTCACCTTTGGGTCTTCAATAAAATAAGGTCGCTCTCTATCATCGTAGGTAAGATGCTCCTTTTTAAGGGTATATGCTACCCACTCGGGCTGTTCATGTGGTTCACTATATGAAAATGTATAGTAGTTGTGTTTTATTATTTCTCCAGTTGTTGAGCTTGGTAAAAAGTTGGATTCCACCAAATCGGTTATGGAACCATCAGTATTGGAATAAGTGGCTGGGGTGTATAAGTTTTCGAACAACCAGAAACCAATGACACAAAGTGCCAGGAGTATGGCGTATTTCGTCCTATTTCTCATTCACTTTTCAATTTGAAAACTTTGTCTCCAAAATTGCATAAAAAAAGCCAACTCATAAGAGTCGGCTTTAAAATAATTATTCCAATACTGACCAAACTATCCTTTTACGCTGGCCAACTTATTTTCTTCGTTCTTGATATTGTTCTTGTGAAGGTCCTTAAGAACATTAACAGCTTCTTCTACATAAATATCGCGGGCCAAATTTTTGTGCCATCTATCTCTTTTCTCTCTAAGAACAGAATCTTGTGTAAATAGCTCTGTCTCATATTGTAGTGACCCAAAAGACAATCTAGAGTCATAATCTTTAAGACTTTTGAATTTTTCTGAACGTTTTTTGGCTTCTTGCTGTTTACTAACATAATCATCATACTTAAGAGAAATCAAGTTTTCATCTTGTTGCTCTTTCAACCACTTGGCATTTTCCTCAATAAGCTTTATCTGCTCATTCTTAGCCATACGTTCTTTACTGTTTTCTACAGCATCATCCAAATCGATATATCCATCCCAAACTTTGTAATCGGCCGGGGTTATTTTATCCCATCCAAGTGGGTTTTGCTGATCGCGTTCACCCAAATCGATATAACTGTAACGGTCGGGAACCACAATGTCACTCTTAACACCTTCTAATTGTGTTGAACCTCCATTGATTCTGTAGAATTTTTGGGTAGTCAATTTAATGGCCCCCAAATCCCCATGTTCGTTGCCCCGTACAATATTATCCAAAGGAATTACATTTTGAACGGTCCCTTTTCCAAAAGTCTGCTTACTTCCAATGATTACAGCTCTTTTATAATCCTGCATAGCAGCAGCCAATATTTCTGATGCTGATGCGGATAGTTCATTGACCAAGATTACCAATGGCCCATCCCATTGAACACGCTCATCTTTGTCCTCATGGACTTCCTTACGCTGCCCAGAAGATCTTACTTGAACGATAGGACCATCTTTTATGAACAGTCCTGCCATTTCCACAACGGTCTTTAAAGATCCACCACCATTGTCTCTTAAATCCAATATAATTCCTTCTGCTCCTGCTTCCTTAAGTCGCTCCAATTCCTTGGCAACATCTGTAGCAGCATTTCTTTCAGTATAATCTTCAAAATCCACATAGAATTTAGGAAGATCTATCAAACCATATTTTTGGTCACCGGCGTCTATAGTGGCAGACTTTGCATAGGACTCTTCCAATTCTACAACGTCTCTGGTTATGGAGACTGTTGCAATGGTTCCATCCACTTTTCTCACCGTCAAATCTACAACAGTGCCTTCCGGTCCCTTTATCAACTTAATGGCATCTTCCAATCGCATGCCAACAATATTAATGGGTTCTTCGCCTTCTTGCCCCACTTTTAATATTTCATCACCCACTTCCAGGGTCTGGTCTCTCCAAACGGGTCCACCTGAAATAATCTCAACAATTTTAGCACCTTCAGGTTTTTTCTGCAATCTCGCACCGATACCTTCAAACTTACCGGACATACCGATATCAAATTTTTCCTTTTCTTCAGGAGCAAAATAGAATGTGTGGGGGTCAAACTCCTCCACTATAGTATTTATATACTGTACAAACCAATCCTTACGCTCCAAATCATCCACAAAATCGAAGAATTCATCTAAAGTGTTTTTGGTTACTTCTCTTGCCTCTTCTTCGGTAGCTACTTTATCCACAGAACTTGGAAGATCATTGAAAGAAAAAACGGGTTTTGAATCCAAGCTTGCTTCTTCGTTTGAATCAGAAATAGTATTGTCTACTTTATTATTGAAAACATTCAAAGTGTTGTATTTCAACTGTTTTCTCCAACGTTCCTTCAATTCCTTTTTACTGGAAGCAAACTCTTGTTTGTCGTAATCAATCTCTATGGTCTCATCAACGGTATAATCAAACGGCTTGGAAAGTACTTCTTTGTAAATATCTTTCGCCTCTTCCATACGCACCATCAAACGTTGATATACAGTATTGAAAAATTCAATGTCGGTGTTTCTGATCTCGTCATCAATCATGAACCGGTACTTTTCAAACTCTCTAATATCACTTTCGAGAAAATATCGTTTGGTAGGGTCAACAATGTCGATAAAATCATCAAAAACGTTAGAGCTAAAGCTGTCATTCACCTCTTTGGGCTCATAATGACCTCTTTCCAATACATAGGAAATCAGTTCCAACAAAAATTTATCCTTATCATCATTATCAAAAGACTTATTGGTAAAACTACAGGAGGCTACCGCCACTAGAATAACCAAAAGTGCTAAGATGAAATTCTTTTTCATAAATATCTTTTTTTTCTGGAGCGAAATAATCTGACCTCATACTGTCAAATCTACATTACGTCATCCGTCGTTTTTACTTGTATGAATTCTCTAAGATACAGAAAAAACCGTGCCACGCCTGATAGCTGGATTTAATTTTTTGTTAAACGCACCAGGCTTCATATCCTTATGAAAAACGTATTTTTATAGCTTAAATTATCCAACATGGAAAAACCGCTTATTCTGGTCACTAATGACGATGGCATAACCGCCCCAGGACTTAGAGCATTAATACGCACCATGAAGGAACTTGGAGATGTTGTAGTGGTGGCTCCCGACAGCCCACAAAGTGGAATGGGACACGCCATTACGGTGGACAGCACATTATTTTCCAAAAAGGTGGTCGTAGACCATAAAGAAGGCGCTCCGAGTGAATATAGTTGTAGCGGCACACCAGCAGATTGTGTAAAACTGGCCCTTCGAGTGATTTTGGACCGAAGACCGGATATTTGCATAAGTGGGATTAACCATGGATCCAATTCGTCCATAAATGTGATCTACTCGGGGACCATGAGTGCTGCCATTGAGGCAGGGATTGAAGGTATTCCCGCCATCGGTTTTTCTTTATGCGACTATTCTTGGGATGCCAATTTTGAACCTGGTTTGGGTTCCATCAAAAAAATAGTCTCGGAAGCATTGACTAACGGAATACCAAAGGGAACCGTATTAAACGTCAATATTCCCAAAACAGCATCAGTACCCAAAGGGATAAAAATATGTAGGCAGGCCCGAGGGAATTGGAAAGAGAAATTTGATAAACGAACGAGTCCATCCGGTAAAGATTATTATTGGCTTACCGGAGAATTTGAGCTTTTGGACAAAGGTGAAGACACCGACGAATGGGCCTTGGAACATGGATATATCTCAGTAGTTCCAACTCAATTCGACCTTACGGCACACCACCTCATACCGCAAATTAATAACTGGAACTTAAATGAACAATAAGAAAGAAATCATTATAGGATTTATCGTAGGAATCATTGCAAACACCTTTGGAACCTTGGTTTACATTCTGCTATTTTCCGATTTGGGCATTGTAGCAACCTTTAATGCTGCTATTAATCAAGGGCATATTGGCAGTTTATTAGCTTTGGGAGCAATCTTGAACTTGGTGGCTTTTTTCGGATTTTTACGAATTAAAAGGGATCAGCGAGCCAAAGGCGTTATGTTGGCGACTTTAGTGACCGCATTGGTTATATTATCATATAAAGTGATGGCTTAGATTAAGCACAAATTCCATGAAATATTACATTATAGCTGGTGAAGCATCTGGAGACCTGCATGGGTCAAACTTGATAAAAGCCCTCAAAAAAGAGGATACCTCGGCCCAAATCCGTTGCTGGGGTGGTGATTTGATGCAGCAAGCTGGCGGGAAATTGGCCAAACATTACAAGGATATGGCCTTTATGGGTTTTTTGGAGGTGCTCAAGAACATTCCTACTATCTTCAAAAACATTTCGTATTGCAAAGAAGACATTCAACACTTCAATCCAGATGTGATTATTTTTATTGATTTTTCGGGTTTTAACCTAAGAATTGCCAAGTGGGCCAAAGAAAACGGTTTTAAAACCAATTACTATATCTCTCCCCAAATTTGGGCCTCAAGGGAAGGTCGAATTTCAAAAATTAAGCGTGACATTGACAATATGTACGTAATCCTTCCTTTTGAAAAGGAGTTTTACGAGAAAAAGCATGGTTATCCGGTACAATTTGTTGGTCATCCTTTAATTGATGCCATAGAAAACACCCCACTTCAGGATAATGAAACGTTTAGGCAAGAAAACGGACTGCACCTTGACAAACCCATTATTGCCCTGCTGCCTGGAAGCAGGAAGCAGGAAGTGCAAAAAATGTTGGAGGTGATGCTTTCGGTAAAACAGGATTTTCCCAATTACCAATTTGTGATCGCGGGAGCTCCGAGTCTTCCCAATGAATTTTACATTCCGTTTCTCAAAGGCGACAAGGTGGAGTATGTTTCCAACAAAACCTATACACTTTTAAAGCATTCCCACGCTGCCTTGGTGACCAGTGGAACGGCTACTTTGGAAACTGCCCTTTTTGGCATCCCTCAAGTGGTGTGCTACAAAGGAAATTGGATTTCCTATCAGATTGCGAAGCGAATAATCACTTTGGACTACATTTCTTTGGTGAACTTGATCATGAAAAGAGAAGTTGTTAAAGAATTGATTCAAAATGATTTATCAACAAAAAACCTTAAGAAGGAACTTTCCAAAATTGTAGATGGACCCGAGCGGGAGCGGATGTTATCCGACTATAAATTGTTAAAAGAAAAACTGGGTGGAAAAGGCGCCAGTCAATTGGCAGCAAAATTAATTGTGAAAAATGCGTAGTTTTATCTTCCAAGAATGTAAATCTATTCTTGGATGTTACGAAAAACCATAATCTTACTGTTGCTTTTTACCATTTCCTCTTGTGGACCAGGTAAAAAACGACGCACCTACAGCAAGACCCGAACCGTTACGGTAGAGGGGTCCACCACCGACACTTCCCCTAAACGAAAATCCAAAAAAGAGGGGCGTAAAAATGCAAAGGCAAACGAAATTGTTTCCACTGCATTAACTTTTTCCGGAACCCGTTACAAATACGGGGGAACCACAAAAAGGGGCATGGATTGCTCTGGATTGGTCTATGTTTCTTTAAAAGAGAACGACATAATGTTCCCGCGGACTTCTTACCAAATGGCTTTGGAGGGACAAAAAATCAGGGTAAGCGATGTAGAAAAGGGAGACCTCCTATATTTTAAGACCAGCAAAACAGGCAGGCGCATCAATCACGTAGGATTGGTAGTTGATGTTGATGGTGATGACATCAAGTTTATTCACTCCACAACCTCACGCGGTGTGCTGGTATCCTCTTTACGGGAAGGATACTGGAACAGTGCTTTTGTAAAGGCCATGCGCATCCTGTAGCGTGCGACAACTTAATTTTGTGTCCATAAAACTCACATTGTGGGTTGTTTTGGGCATTGTTATCAATTATTATTTTGAAGTTGCTCCACTTCTGCCCTTAATTGCCATGTTCGTATTGCTGCCCTTAATGTATTGGGCAGGTAAAAAACAGCACAGAGAGGGGTTCCCGTATTTTGAGGTGTTAACTTCGCTAACAACACTATGTTTAGGTATTTTGGTTGTGGGTATTTCCATGAACAGAGGAATGTCTCACCACTACACTAGATTGGACCTAAACAAAGAAAAAGCTTGGCAAGTAAAAGTAATAGAGGCACTTAAGCCAAACAATTACTCACAGCGATATGTTACCCAAATTATTGCCGCCGATGATAAACTGGTGTCTGGAAAATTGCTTTTAAGTCTTACGGTGGATTCAACTATAAAGGAATTACAGGTTGATGATGAGCTTTTGATCCATACAAAACCTGAAAGTATTCGACCTCCATCCAATCCGCACCAGTTTGATTACAAAAGTTATCTTGAAAAACAGGGAATTCAACATCAAATCAGAACTGATTTTGCCTCGATAATAACAAAAGTAAGTGCTCATAAAACCCTGTTCGGTGTTGCATCCAAATTTAGGGAGCATATCATATCCAAATTGAAAGAGAAGGATTTCGGAGCAGAAGAAATGGGTGTTATCCAAGCATTGCTTTTAGGGAAACGCGACGACATTTCGGAGAACACCTACAACAATTACAAAAATGCAGGAGCTGTCCATATTTTAGCCGTTTCTGGGCTACATGTGGGCATTATCCTTTTTCTTTTGGAGTTTATGCTATCACCACTGGAAGGTTTACCTAAAGGTAAAACCCTAAAGTTGATAACGGTTGTGCTATTACTTTGGGGTTATGCGTTTGTAGCAGGCCTCTCTCCTTCCATTGTAAGAGCTGTAACCATGTTCTCTTTTGTAGCCTACGCCCTATACCTTAACCGACCCACCAATTCCTTCAATATTATAGCACTTTCCATGCTGTTTATAGTATTGGTAAAGCCTTTGTTTTTGTTTCAGGTTGGATTTCAGCTAAGTTATGCTGCAGTATTTGCCATTGTTTGGATTTATCCCAAGTTGCAAAAACTATGGTTTCCCGAGAATATCATCATTCGTAAAACCTGGCAATTGTTGTCGGTAAGCGTTGCGGCACAATTGGGGGTTTTACCGATTAGTTTGTTCTATTTTCATCAGTTTCCAGCGTTGTTCTTTATTTCCAACCTGCTGGTCATTCCTTTTTTGGGATTGATTTTAGGTTCTGGAATTTTAGTCATCATTTTGGCCTTAATTGACTCCTTGCCACAATTTGTGGTCGATAATTTTAATTGGACCATTAAAATGATGAATTCTGTTATTGGCTGGGTTGCAAAGCAAGAAGGTTTCATCATCAAAAATATTCCTTTTGATTCGGTTCAGTTGCTATTGGGATGCCTCATTATTACTGCATTGGTGGTTTTCCTGTCCAAACCCAAATGGAAAGCAGTTTTGGTATTATTTGGAGGAATAATAGCTTTTCAAAGTTGGATTATTTGGAATCAGGTTCAATTATATCAAAAGGAAGTCGTCATACTTGCTCACCGTTCCAGAAATACGGTTTTATTAAATCAATTGGGAGATTCGCTTTCCATAATCACCTCGGACAGTGCCAACATTGGAACCATTGCAACAAATTATGCTATTGCTGAAAGAATTCAAAATATAGATACGGTTCAACTCAAAAACTGTTATCAAATTGGTCAGAAAAAGTTATTTGTTTTGGACAGCTTGGCCATTCTTCCTTTGGAAGAACAACTGGATTACCTGCTACTCACCCAATCTCCAAAGTTCAATCTAGAACGGTTGTTGGATTCCTTCAAACCCAAAAAGATATTTGCTGACGGAAGTAATTATCCCAGTCTGGTAAAAAAATGGAAATTGACCTGTGCCCAAAAAGAAATCCCTTTCCACTACACGGGTGAAAAGGGATATTATATTTTTAGCTTGGAGAAAGATTAAGCTCTTTCAATGGTTTCTATTTCATCTTCAACAGAAACTGCGGTTTCTTTATCTTCAGCTCCATGTGTAAGTCGTTTTAAAGGTTTTAACAGAAACAAAACCAATGTCCCAAAAAGTATGGCGAAAATAAACAGTCCTCCGAAAACTTTTAATTCCCCTGCTTGTACCGAGCTTTCTCCTACGATACCTGCTACTTTATTTCCCAATCCGGTAGCTGCCCAATACACCCCCATCATCAAGGCCATATATCTGGCCGGAGCCAATTTTGTAAAGAATGACAATGAAACAGGTGACAGGCATAATTCTCCAATAGTATGGAAGAGATATGTTAAAACCAACCAGTACATTGCTGATGAGCCTGAGCTTTCATACTGTAAGGATGCAAAAACCATATAAATGAACCCCACTCCCATAATGATTACACCAACCGCCATTTTGAACAAGGAGGTGGCTTCCTTCCCCTTCAGTTTTCTTTTTGCCCAGAAATTTGCCACTGCTACGGCAAAAAGTATGATAAATCCTGCATTCGCTGCCTGAAACCATGCGGCTGGGACTTCCCAACCCAGAAACATTCTGTTGGTTTTTTCTTGGGCATATAGGTTCATCAAGCCTCCCATCTGTTCAAAACTGCCCCAAAAAACAATCACCATCAAAAGTGAAATAAGCAGCACAACATATCTGTCCTTTTCCACTTGTCCGTTTAAGTTTTTATAAATCATCATCATTACTCCAGTAATAAGTGATAAAAAAATAAAGAGTATTCCATAACCCCAGTTGTCAGGTCCATCATAGGTAAATCCCGCATAAACCGAGTAAGCCAACAAAACAGCCACAATAGCTAATTGAAGCGGTGACTTAAACAATTGAGCAAATAATTGGCCTAAGCTTATATCGGAAGCCCTCTCTTCCATGGTGGGTTCGTTTCCAACATGCACCAAAAATCTGTGTCCGTATAAGTACACCAACAACCCCAAAAACATCCCTATACCTGCAAGGCCAAACCCATAATGCCAACCATAGACTGCTGCAACTATACCTACTGTAATGGAAGCAAGAAATGATCCGAGATTTATCCCGACATAAAATATACTAAAGCCTTTATCCCGTCTAATGTCATTTTGTTTGTACAGACCTCCAACCATGGTCGATATGTTAGGTTTTAACATGCCTACACCTAAGATAACAAAGGCCAAACCTGTATAGTACGCCCATATGGCGTCGATTGCCAAAACCCCATGACCAATAGTTAGCAGAATAGCTCCAATGGTGACCGCCTTTTTCTGACCAAGATACCTGTCCGCCAAAAAACCTCCGGGAATACTCATCACATAAACCAACATCGTATACCAACCATAGAGTGCCAAAGCTTCGGTAGTTGTCCATCCCAATCCACTTTGTGGATCATTGTTTAAGGTCTCAGCCGTCATATATAAAGTAAGGAGAGCGCGCATTCCATAGTAGGAAAAACGTTCCCACATTTCGGTGAAGAACAACACATACAATCCTACGGGATGGCCAAATAATTCTTTTTTGTGGGCTGGTTTGGTTATTGCTGACATATATCTTTATTGTTTGGTTATAAATTCTCTTTTACGAAGTTGGTCATTTTGGTATAGAGGTGCAAACGTGTATTGCCCCCGTATATCCCATGGTTTTTATCGGGATAAATAGCCCAATCGAACTGTTTATTGGCCTGTACCAATGCCTCGATCATTCGCATAGTATTTTGTACATGCACATTGTCGTCTCCAGAACCGTGCACCAACAAGTATTTACCTTTCAATAGTTCTGGGTAGTTAAATGGTGAGTTATCATCATACCCTGTTGGGTTTTCCTGCGGGGTCTGCATATAACGCTCGGTGTATATAGTATCATAAAAACGCCATGAGGTCACAGGAGCAACAGCAATGGCCATTTCAAAAGTTTCATTGCCTTTGAGCAAACAGTTGGTTGACATAAAGCCACCATAGCTCCACCCCCAGATTCCTGTTCGGTCTTCATCAATATAAGCGCGTTCGCTCAATTTTTGAGCTGTGGCAATCTGGTCTTCCACCTCATATTTCCCCAATTCCTTTTGGGTAATTTTTTTAAAATCGCGTCCTTTTAATCCGGTTCCCCTACCATCTACACAGGCAACAATATAGCCTAGCGATGCCAAATGCTGGTGCCAATAATCGTTGCTTCCCATCCATCGGTTGGCAACTTGCTGGGAACCTGGACCGCTGTATTGGAACATGAACAATGGATATTTTTTGTTAGGATCAAAATTCGCAGGCTTGATCATGTACATATTAAGGTCATAACCATTTATATTGATGGTTGAGAACTCTTTAGGAGCAATCTCATACGCATCCAATTTGTTCAGCAACGTTGAATTGTCCTTGACTTCTTTCACCAATTTACCATCGGAAGCTTTGTGCAAGGTAAATCTATATGGTGTGGTCGCACTCGAAAAAGTGTTAATGTAATAGGTGAAATCACTACTAAAAGCAGCAGAGTTTGTTCCCTCCTCGATGGAAAGTGCCTTTTTTCGCTTTCCTTTGGTTGAAATACTGTAAACACCCCTGTTGATGGATCCATTTTCTACGGATTGATAAAAAATACGGTCATGTTCTTCATCATAGCCATAGTAACGGGTCACTTCCCAAGATCCTTCGGTAATTTGATTCTTTAGTTTCCCGTACCTTGAGTACAGGTAAAGATGGTTGTATCCGTCTGCTTCGCTTGTCCATATAAAGCTGTCGTCGTCCAAAAAGGTGAGGTCATCATCAACATCTACATAGGCTTCGTCGGTTTCCTCCAACAAAACAGTAGCTGAATTATCTTTTACGTTTACTGCGTATAGCTTCAAATCGTTTTGATGTCTGTTCAAGGTCTGGACACTCAAATCATCTGGATTATGCATCCATTTGATTCTTGGAATATAATATGGGTCATTCAAATCTACATCGGAAATAGCTCCTGAAGTCACATCATACATATGCAAAGTGACTATAGAGTTCTTTTCCCCTGCTTTGGGATATTTAAATTCGTATTGGTATGGATATAGCCCAGTACCATAAAAGTCCATCGAAAAATGAGGGACTTCAGTTTCATCAAATCGTAGAAAAGCAATCTTGGTTCCATCACTGTTCCATTCAAATGCACGAACAAAACCAAATTCCTCTTCGTACACCCAATCGGTTACTCCATTTATAATGGTCCCCTTATTACCATCCGTAGTTACCTGCTTCGTGGTCCTGGTCGCCAAATCCAAAACATAAAGATTGTTATCCAGCACATAGGCTACTTTACTTCCATCGGGAGAAAGCGTCGGTTCCTGGATCTTTGTCTCGGAAATTTCCACCAATTCTTTTGAGGCGATATTATACACATAATAGATACCCAAACGGGAACGCCTAAAAATGGGTTCCACTTCTGTTGCCAATAGTACTTGGGATTCATCATCACTAAAAGTGTACGATGAAAAGTATGGGATGGCATCCGAAGAAGCCACTATGGCTTCCACCTTTTGTAAGGTTTCATAATCGTACTTGTCCAAACTACTGGAACGGGGAGAACGTGTTGTATTTAAAATAGTGTATTGTGTACCGTTGTTCATGGACCGGAGAACGTCCATGTATTCTGTTCTGAATTCTCCTCCCCAAATCTCTTCAAGGGTTATTTTTTTCTTTTGTGCTGTGGAAAAAGTAAAAACTCCCAGAAGGAATAGGAATAGAAAAGACTGTTTGTTCATGAAGTGAAAAATTGATTAAATATTCTCTTTTATGTCAAAAAAACGTTTTTGTCATTTTGAGCGCAGTCGAAAAGGTCAAACAAAATTGTCTCGACTGTGCTCGACTTGACAATATTGATTCAAAATGCGCTCTTTAAAATGCTTTTTCCGATGGGCGCATTAGATTAAAAACTTCCAAGTTTACTAATATTTATCGGAAAAATAAATTTTGAAGTTGCGTTTGCAACAAAATTTAACCTTTGGTCAACTCTTTGGCCTTCAAAACAAATACCAGTCTCGTCCAAATGATCAATATCCTTATATTTGAATGCTTTAAACCAGCTTTATGAAGACTCCCGTTCAAGGATTTTCCAAACTATCCAAAACCCAAAAAATTGATTGGATAGCCACGAATTGCACTAAAGACCCTGAAAATACCAAACAGCTGTTGGCGCAGTATTGGAACACTGACTCCAAGGTTCAAAAATTACACGATGAGTTTATAGAAAACACGATTTCCAATTATTATTTGCCCTTTGCCATTGCGCCCAATTTTTTAATCAATGGTGACTATTTGGCCATTCCCATGGCCATTGAAGAAAGTTCTGTGGTCGCTGCAGCTAGTAAAGCCGCCAAATTTTGGTTGGAACGTGGCGGATTTAAAGCTGAAATTCTTGGAACGGAAAAAGTTGGTCAGGTTCACTTTATATATAAAGGTGATAAAGAAAAGCTATCCAATTTCTTCTTATTGGTAAAACCCGAGTTACTTAAAAGTGTTGCTTCCATTACACAGAATATGGAAAAACGCGGAGGAGGCATCAATAATATTGAATTAAGGGATTTAAGCAGTAAAATTGAAGGCTACTACCAGCTCCATTGCACTTTTGAGACATTGGATGCAATGGGAGCCAATTTTATCAATTCCTGTTTAGAGCAATTCGCCATGACTTTAAAAGAGCAAGCACTTTCTTTTGATGCTTTTACCGATGAGGAGAAAAATATCGAAGTAGTGATGAGCATTTTATCCAACTACGTGCCCAATTGTTTGGTAAAAGCGGAAGTTAGTTGCCCTGTTTCAGACTTGGGCACTGCGGATATGCCTGCCACAGCATTTGCTGAAAAATTTGTGCAGGCCGTCAATATTGCCAAGGTTGAGCCTTACCGGGCCGTAACACACAACAAAGGTATTATGAACGGTATCGATGCGGTTGTTCTTGCCACGGGGAATGATTTTAGGGCAGTTGAGGCTGGTGTGCATGCATACGCGGCGAAAGAAGGGCAATATTCCAGCTTGACGCATGCCAAAATCGAAGATGGTTTTTTCACGTTTTGGATTGAGGTTCCTTTGGCCCTTGGTACCGTTGGAGGATTGACCACATTGCACCCTTTAGTGAAACTTGCTTTGGAAATTCTTCAAAATCCAACGGCAAAACAATTAATGCAGATTGTTGCTGTAGCTGGATTGGCACAGAATTTTGCGGCAGTTCGCAGTTTGGTCACCACGGGCATTCAAAAAGGCCACATGAAGATGCACTTGCTCAATATGCTCAACCAAATAGGCGCCACCGAATCTGAAAAGCAGCAACTGGTCACCTATTTTAAGGACCAAACCGTAACCAATGCCTCGGTAAAAGAAGCGTTGGAAAAGATTAAATCAGAATAATGGAAAAGGAGTTTTACAGCAATGGCAAGTTATTACTTTCAGGCGAGTACGCTATTTTGGATGGAGCATTAGGACTGGCCATTCCCACAAGCTATGGGCAATCGCTCCATGTAACTCCAACAACATCTGGTTTTTTGGAATGGGCAAGCTTGGATGAAAATGATGAAGTTTGGTTCACTGTAAAATTGGATATCTCAAATTTAGAAGTGATATCCACTTCGAACGAAGCGATCGCCAAAGTATTGGTCACATTACTTTTGGAGGCCAATACCCAAAATCCACTGTTGTTGACCGATAGTGATGGGTTCCAGATAGAAACACGCCTAACTTTTCCAAAATCTTGGGGTTTGGGCACATCATCAACCCTTATTAACAACTTGGCCCAATGGGCACGGGTCGATGCTTATCAGCTTTTATGGAATGCTTTTGGCGGAAGTGGTTACGATATTGCCTGTGCCCAACACAATTCACCAATCACCTACCAATTGCAAAATGGTGAACCCAAAGTTCAAGAGATAAATTTTGACCCGATTTTTAAGGATTCGCTATACTTTGTACACCTAAACCAAAAGCAGAGCAGTAAAAAGGCCATTACCAATTACAGGGAGCAACAATTTGATAAGCCCCAACTTATAAAAAACATTTCCAGTATTACTCAAAAAATAATCAATGCATCCACTTTGTCCGGTTTCGAATCTTTAATGGAAGAACATGAAGCATTGCTTTCCAATATCTTGAATATTGCACCTGTAAAACAACAACTTTTTCCAGACTATTTTGGGATGGTAAAAAGTCTAGGGGCATGGGGAGGCGATTTTGTATTGGCCACTGGTGATGACAAAACTATACCTTATTTTAAAGCCAAGGGGTATCCTACAATTATTCCTTATTCCAAAATGGTTTTATAATAAATATTCTAGTAACAAACCTGATTCCAATCCCCAGATTTCCCTAATACATAAATTGAAAAGGGGTATTCGTCAGATCCAACCGATTAGCATAGGACATATCTACTAAGTTTGAAAGATATTCATCAAACTATTTAGAAAAATGGTCCGAATCCATAAAAACATAGTTGGTAAATCCCTTGTGGGAATATTTTTTCTAACCACTTCTTCCGCATTCTGTCAAATAGATATAGCGGTAAATAGTAGACTCGACAACTTTGTACAGGAAAGTTGTGAAATCAGTTACAACGAAATCACTTCCAAATCGGTTACGAGTATACTTAAATATGAGGTGTTCCACATCATTCAAGAAACAAAAAACATATATGATGAAAAGGAAAAAAGCGTAAATGAATTCATAGTAATTGACAATGGCGAAAAAGTAAAACGGTTTGAACACATCAAGACCAATACCAGCTTACCCAAACTAACTAGCTATATTCGTGAAGACTTTACCCTTAATCAGGAAACCGCTCCTGTTTTCCAATCAATGTTGGATTACATCTATCCCATTGCCGAATGGAAACCAGATAAAAGGGAATTCTTTTTTAAAAATGGTAAATGGTACTTTTTGCGAGATGCCTATTTCCGGTCTAAACAAGGTTTTGAGGTTTCTGTAGACCCTAAAGGAAAAATCACCCATATATGTTATAAAATGAAATGGGATGAGCCCGACAGTAAATAAGGCAACATAAAACTATAGTTCATAAAAAAGCCTCCTTTAAAGGAGGCTTTTTTATGTTTTATTTCAATGTGCTACTAGTAGAAAATAGCTCTTTTATCTTCTATCTCCGCTTTTTCTTTCAATGCGTTATAAACTGCTCCATTAACCCTTGCCGAGGCACTGGTCTGTAAATTTTGAGCATAGGTACTGTAGTTCTCTACATCCGCAGCTTCCGTTTTATTGGTAACCTTGATCATGAATACACCACTGTTGCCTTCAATCAAATCAGAAGTTTGGTCTGTATCCATTCCAAATGCTGTTCCCACTACCAATGGCTCTCTACCTGCTCCAGGTATCGTTGGTGACATTAATGTAACTGCAGAAGCTGTACTTACACTTACATTATTATCCGATGCAACGGCATCCAAAGCTTTCCCCTGATTGGCGGCTATAATCTGTTTTGCCTTAAGTTCTTTTCGAATTGCAGGCAAAGCAGTTGCAGAAGCATCTTCGGGAGCCATAAGTCCTTTTTTATACTTCTTGGTCAACTGCACCACTGCATAACCATTATTTACGTTAAAGCGCTTGATGTCACCAACACTGGTATCATCGTTGAATGCCCATTGTACAACACTACGTTGAGAACCAAGACCAGGAAGGTTTTCTTCCATTTCCTTGATTTTGTTAACAGGTCTTACCGTATAGTTACTTTCTTTAGCAATGTCACCAAAGTTTTCTGGCTCCGCATCCAAAACGGCCATTTCGTATTTTGTGGCATCGGTAAACAACGTATTTATTGTTTCTTCAGATGGCCCCACTTCTCTAGCCAGTGTGGCCACTTGAATCACATCTTGCTTATCATCTATTTTGATTACGTGGTATCCGAATTGGGTCTCTACCAAACCAACAGTTCCAGTTGGGTTTCCAAAACAGAAATCGTTGAACTCATCTGCCATAACCCCTTCTTGGAAATACCCAAGGTCTCCTCCACGAGGTGCAGAAGGTCCATCAGAATTATCTCTTGCCAAAGTTGAGAAGACAACATCTTCTTTTTTAGCTTCTGCCAATAATCTATTAGCCTCTGCTTCTGCTTCTTCTTTAGTTCTTGTAATAGCTGGGTTAGCTCTTTCTGCTCCCTCCCAAGTTATTAGAATGTGACTTGCTTTTACAGTTCCATTTGCTTTTCTGTCCATAATCTTGGACACTTTATAGGAATTCCCATCCTTGTAAGGCCCGTAAATTTCACCAACTTCCATAGCCATAAGCGTATCGGCTGCAACAGAAGGAAGGTCTCTTTTTGCCTTATATATGGTATCAAATTTAGAATCGGAATGCCTATCCAGAAATGCCGCCATATCGTTGGTGTTTCTGAAACCAAGAATGGTATCGTTTGCATCTTTTGTCTCTGAATATTCAACAGTATCATCCAAAAGGGCGGTAATTTCTTCCTTTACATTACTATCATCTTCAGCAGATGGTTTTTCCTCAAAGTACACAAACCGGATGTCACGAGCCTTTTCTTGTTTGAACTTGCTTTTGTGATCGTTTATGTAAGATTGGATATCACTTTTGGACACCTGAATGGTACTGTCGGGTATGGAAGTATAAGGAATGCGTACATATTGAAGGTCTACCTTATCATTGGACATATCATAATCAAGTTCACCTTCTGTAAGGGTCGCGGTAACTCCTCCTTTAACCAAATTGAAGTACATACGCTCCTTAGCGGCCTGAATAATGGATTGTTCATCCTGCAACCAAGCATCGTAACGCAAAGGGTCGTTTGCTCTCCAATCAGCAATAGCACTTTTAAAAACTTGTTCGTTGAATATTCCGTTCTCATCTTGAAAATCGGGAATTTGCGCGTAACCCGAAGTTCTGACAAAATCAATAATTTGATCACTTTCCACATCTATTCCCAAATCCTCGAACTGTTGGTTTAAAATGGTCTTTCTAACTTCTTGATCATATACCATGTTTACCAACTGGGTTGAAGTAACACTGGGTCCATATCTTCTTGAAGCTGTTTCTACCTGAGTCCTAAATTCTTCGATGGGAATATTCTCTCCATTTACTTCCGCAACCGAAGAACCCACTTTTCCACCAGAAAAATTATTACTGCTGAACACTCCCGATATTACAAATGCGAACAACGCCAAACCAATTATTAGAATTAGAACTGTTGTTCGTTTTCTAATATTCTCTAATATTGCCATTTTATTGCTTGTTTTCTTTAAATTCAGTGGGCGAAAATACCACTTTCTTTTCAAATAGGAAAGCTAAAAAAGGTACGGAAATTATTAATCTTCAGTATGAACGGTCATACTTACCAAATCAATTTTGGTATTGGACACTTCCAAAATTTTAAAGGTAAAATTGTTCACGGTCACTTCTGAATCTTGTTCCGGAATTTCCCCTGTGTGGTTTACGATCAATCCTCCTAAGGTTTCATACTCTTCCCCTTCTGGAAGCTCCAGTTTATAGTTTTCATTAATGTAATCCACCTCCATACGGGCCGAGAATTTATACTCGTTCTCGCTTATTTGCTCTTCATATAAATCTGTGGAATCGTGCTCATCCTCAATTTCCCCAAAAAGTTCCTCAATAATGTCCTCGACGGTTAAAATACCGGATGTACCACCATATTCATCCAAAACAACGGCCATACTTTTACGCTTTTTGGTCAGTACATTCAAAATATCTTGAATGAGCATGGTCTCGGGGACAAACTCCACTGGAAGTAAAATACTTTTGATTGTCTTGGGTTTTTTGAACAATTCGTATGAATGAACATACCCTATGATCTCATCGATACTTTCCTTAAAAACCAAGATTTTGGAATAGCCGGTTTCTGTAAATAATTTCGTCAAGTTCTTTGGGGTCTCGTTTAGTTCCACAGCAGTGATCTCTGTTCGCGGAACCATCACTTCCCTAGCTTTTACCGCAGAAAATTCCAGGGCGTTCTGAAATATCTGAATTTCAGAATCCAAATCGTCCTCTTCCTCTACCGTTTCCATTTGTTCCGTTATATAATCCCCCAGTTCCAATTTAGTAAATGATAGTTGGACCTCGTCCCCATCGGTTTTGAAGAAAACCCTCAAAATAAAATCAGAGACTTTGATCACAAACCAGGATATAAGTGAAAAGAGTAGATAAAAGAAATATGCGGGAACGGCAAAAATCTTTAAAAGAGTATTGGAATATATCTGAAAAAACACCTTTGGCAAAAATTCGGCTGTCAATAGAATCACCAAAGTTGAAATTACGGTTTGGGAAAGCATGCTGAAATCCGTCAACAAGGCATTTACAAACTGGGAATTGGTTGGCAAGAGGCCCTGAAACCAATTCATGAGCACATCACCCATAAACAGACCATAAATTACCAAGGCGATGTTATTGCCAATAAGCATGGTGGCAATGAACTTTGAAGGTTTATCTGTGAGCAAGGTGAGTACCTTGGCCAAAAAACCTTCTTGTTTCTTCTCGATTTCTATATGAATCCTATTAGCGGAAACGAAGGCAATCTCCATCCCTGAAAAAAATGCTGAAAACAGCAAGGAAAGAACTATTATGATGAGGGAGTAGTCCAATGCTATTGTTGATTATCCTTTTTTCGCTGCTCAAAACGTTTCCGATATCTTCTCCTAAAAACAAACATGGCGATAGATACTACCGCAAAGAAGATAAATATGTAGGTATCCTTTGGATTTATGCTCCAAAGTGTGGCGATCTTATAAATGGAAATGACCGCTACGGCCAAGTAAAGGTATTCGGTATATCTTAAAATCTTAATCATCCTATTTTTCTTTAATAGTCATTAGGCCATAAGTCTTGTGGGCCTTAAAAAAACTAAAATCCTTATTAAAATCCATTCCCTCGCCATCCATTACAGTTCCATCTTCGGGGTTTGTATATTTAAAAGATGCTTCGGTAAAAATCCAATTGTTCTTTCTGTCAAAATACAACTGGTCTGTCTCCAATTTTTTTCCATCATGGGTCTCCACAACTACATTTCCTTGCAAATCTATCAAATTGGTCTGTGAATACACAATACCGTAATCGGCAACAATTACACTTTTTTGATTTTTTTCATCATAGAAATCAACCTGAAGTCCTTTTGGGAAGGTACGGAATTTAAATATTTGATTGTCAAAGTCCTCAGATAATGGACTGGTGAGAACGGCGATTACCCTAGATGTTGCAGAATCCTGTGTGCTCATTGCTTCAACCGTCTCTGTGTAGGTCAAAGTGAAGTTTTGGGCAACACCTTGAGGAAACAGGGGTTTTACAGCTTCTTCCCCCACCCTTTCGTAATCGTCACCACAGGATATAAAAAGGATTGCCACGGTAAAAACCGTGGCAAAGCTCTTTAAAATATGTTCTGATATTTGTTTCACCTTATAGCGTAGGTACAGTAACACTACCTCCTACCCAACAGCTAAAAGAAATAGATTGACCAGCTTTTCCTGAACTGAAAATCATCTCTTTGGATGGTGCCTTGGCATCGTAGCTGGCTGCTGTTTGACTAGCACGGCCACTCAAGGCAGGATCAACCCTTCCAGCTTTTCTTGCCATATCGGCTGCTTTCCAGTAAATCGCTCTCTTTTCGAATGGAGTGCTGCCACAAGCATTGGCGCTGGTCGCATAAAGGTTGGCAATCAACAAATATGCTTTACCGTTTGCTGGGTTTGCATCAATGGCCTTAAGTGCATAGCTTCTTGCTTGGGACTTGCTGCTTCTTCTTACTGTGGTTGCTATTTTGTAAAGGATGTCAGATTTCTTGTAAGAATCTGTTTCTAACTCCACAGCCTTGTTAAAGTCAGCAAGAGCACCGTTCATATCTCCAGACTTTTGTTTAAGCGCTCCCCCGTACATGTAAGCATCGGCAGATGGATCTAAAGCCAACTGTGCTTCGAACAATTTTCTAAACATGGGGTCGTCTATACATTCTTTGGAGAACATTCTTCCTACTGCACGCTTAACCCACTTTACATCACCTTTCTTTTCCTCAAAGCTCTTTTCGTATAATGGAATAAGGTTATCGCAATCTGCAAGGGCGCCCAATTTGGAGTCCACACTACTGGCAACTTTACCGTAAGATTCGGAGTTTACCGTAGCGACCCTTAGCATTCTTTTCTCTTTGGATGTCAATGTGCCTAAAGAATCTTTTGGAAGAAGTTTGGTTACAACATCGGTCAACTTCTTATTTTCCTCTTCAATTTTAGCGGTAACATCATCGTAGGTATTAAATACATCCTGAAGATCCTGTTTACCTGCTCCGTGCAAATCTACCAAGCTAGAGAAGTATAGGTACAAAGCTCTAGGGTTTTTAAAATTGGCTTGATCTTCCTTAAAAGCCTTATCCAACATACTGAACAGTTCCTCATCGGAAGCCATTTTGTTCTCGTACATCAATAATGCTTTATCTATGGCAACACCAGCTTTGGTATAATTCGTAGGGAAATATTTTAAGCTGTTATCATATAATGTCAGTAAATCTTGAATATAAGCGTCTTTATCAGCTCCGGTTGAGCTTTCAACCTTGGCTTTCAAAATTCTTTCCCCGTAGGAGAAATTGGCCTTGTTGATATCTGGGCAACTTTCATAGACCATTTTCCATGGTTCGTAAGCTGCATCATAATTTTTCACCTTTACGTGTTCTGCATAAATAGACAGATTGGTCATACACTCGGGGTTCTGCGCTTGTGCCATACTTAATCCCGCCAACATCGTGACCATTATCATTGTTAAGTAGTGTCTCTTTTTCATCTTACTAATTTTAAAGCTGTTAAAGTACAAATTTTCATTAAAAAATCCTCTTGCCGGACCTTCTATGGGTGGTTATTTATCAATTCTTCAAAAAAAAGGGCTATCAATTTATTTTTCTCTGCTGAAACCATCTATCATTTAATGATAAGCCCACATTGACTTTAAAATAACTTTCCTCTATCAGGTTTGCATCGGTTGTTCCACGTTTTCCCAATTCAAATCCTAGGTTAAGATTGGAGAAAGATGTTCCCAACGGTAATCCCAATCCAAAAGTTATGCCAAAGTTGTTTATTTCTTTATTGTTCACTACCAAACCACTTACATCATAACGCAATCCAGCTCGATAGGTAATTCTTTTATAATACCCCGAAAGAGAACGATAATCGGGCACCCAGTATCCTCCAAAAGCGTAGGTGTTGGCATCCGTATAGTCCACATTTTCTAAACCAAGGAACCTATTATCAAAATCGCTTAATTGCTGAAAACTGTACTCGGCCCCCAAAAACCATTTTTTGTTCTCACCAAAACCAAGACCTACCGTTGTTCTGGTAGGCACCTTTAACTCGGTGTTCCTCAAATTGGAAGCGTCCAAATCAACATCTACAACCTCCACGTTGTTCCCATTCGAAAGGGAAAATGAACCTAGAGTCTGCGTGTTTTTTGAAATCAAATTACCCTGGGTATTCACCAATACGGATGTGTAGAGGGTATATTTATCTTTAATAGTGGGATTATAGTTCAGGGCATAATTAAAATCATATCCATTTATTTTAGATTCACGATTGTCCAAAGTTCCGAACTGCACTCCTTCAACACTTTGAATTCTTTCATACTCCAAAGTACCAAAGTTGAAATTGGCCGTAACTCCTAGACTAAGATTCTTTATAGGTTCAAAACCAATGGATGCATACAATCTATTCAGCCCCCCTTCACCAGTAAAAAAATTGGTGACTTCTGCCCCTTGTCCGTTAGTGGAAGTTGAATTGAGCGTATATCCTACAGACGAATATGGCATTATTCCAAAACCCATCCCAGCGTTTTTTGCCAACGGAAATGCAATGGAAAGATAATCCAAATTGGTCACTGAAATGTTTTGCTCCTCGTTCCAATCCTTGAGTCTATATTGCTTATGGGAAATTCCCGCAGAATATGCCGTTAATCTAAGTTTGGAGTAGGCGGCTGGATTGGACAAATTGATATGGATACTATCTCCATACATGCTTATACCCCCCATCATTTGATTGTCCACGGTTCCGTTGTTCCTGTGGTCCCCGATTCCAAAATAAGAATATGGTGAAATGGTTCCGTTTTGTGCGAACAAACCATGGGCAGTCACGCAGAAAAAAGCAATCAGAATTTTTTTAATCATTCAGTTTGTGTTGTATTCCAGTAGGCAATTTAACCCCTCCAAGAGAAATTTGGAGTTCGCAAATATGGTGTTTTTTAGCCTTTTGGCAAAAAAATGGGAGTCTCCGCCTGTTAAAATAACTGTTAAATCTTGAAAACGAGATTGATATTGATCAATAACCCCATCTACTTCTTGGACTATACCATTAATTACCCCGCTGTGCATACAGGATTCTGTGGAGTTACCAATGAAATCGAGAAGTTCATCTGGATTGAGCAAAGGTAGACCGGCGGTTTGGTTGTGCATGGCCTTATATCTCATACTAACACCTGGTGAAATTGCCCCACCTATGTACTCGCCAAAATTATTTACCATCTCATAAGTAATACAAGTACCTGCATCAATTACCAAGGTATTACCTCTTGGATTATGATGATAGGCCGCTGCAGCTAAAGCTAACCTATCCACGCCCAAGGTCTGGGGCGTAGCATAACTATTTTTAAAAGGGACTTTTGAATGGTTTGTAAGCACATGGACTTTGCAAAAAAGAGCGACCACATCCCTTTCTTTCCTGTCCAATTTACCTACTGAAGATAGTATGGCATTGTTGATATATGGGTATTTCTCGAACAACTCCTTTATTTTGGAAAGGAACAATCCAGATCCAAAACTATGGTCATGAATTATTCTTCCGTTCTCGAAAACAGCATATTTGATGAGTGTATTACCTATGTCGATCACCAAGTTCATATTACAAAGATCGGGAATTGAAAAAAATCAGAACCTTTTTTTCGGGTTTTTGTTTGTATATCCTAATTTTGAAATTATATTTGCACCCGCTTAATAAAGCTTGGTACCTTAGCTCAGTTGGTAGAGCAACGGACTGAAAATCCGTGTGTCCCTGGTTCGATTCCTGGAGGTACCACAAAAAAACCCGCAAACTGTGTTTGCGGGTTTTTTGTTTTTACCTCCTCTGATCATGATCAACCGATTACCTCAGCACTTTTTTTGCTGTTTTTGAATTCACTCGGACTTAACCCGAACTTTTCCTTAAAGATTTTGGAAAAGTAACTCCTACTGGTAAACCCTATGGAGTAGACCACCTCGGAAATATTCATTTCTGTCGTTGTAATGTAATCACGTGCCAGTTCCAATCTAGCATTCCTTATGTACTCTGTTACCGTTTTATTGTACAACAATTTAAACCCTTCTTGCAGCTTTGCTTGGGTAAGCCCGGTTTCTGCCGAAATTTCTTCCAAAGAGAAATCCTTTGCAATGTTCTTCTCTATTTTTTTGGCATAGTTGCGAATCTTCTTCAACTCCCTTTTCAATAAACTGGTTTGGGGCCGTTTGTTCTGTACTTCCTTGTTATGCTGCATCATGTGCATGGAAAGGATTTGATACACATAACCCTCTATCATCATAATACGCAACATTCCTTTTGCTTTTATTTTCTTGATTTCAGAAACCACCTCGGCAATTTTCAAATTGTAAGAGCCGTAATATGCAAAAACCTTCTCGTGGTCGGTGTCCAAGAACACTTTGTACAACTGTTTATTGAGTTCCTCTCCCTGATTCAATCTTTTACGTAAAAAGGGCTTTCTACGCACTTGTATCACCGTTTGGCTTATTTTCACGTCTTTAGGAAAGTATCTATCTGTAATACCTCCATCACGATTGGTCAAAATAACAGACTGGAATTGCTCCATAATCTTAATATCGTCCTTTGGCTGATACCCGAACTTATGTCCACAATAGCCTTCCAAACAATAATAAAAACTAATGGGATTAAAATCCGAAGTGTCTACCTCTATCAAAATTTCATCAAAAAATGTGATATCAATTTCCAACAAACTTACTCCCCAATCAAAAGTGATGAAACGAATACTCCCGTTTGCCTTATCATTGGAAACATTCAATGTATGCTGTCCCCATCTTTCCTCAATCTCGCCTCCAATAACATGCTTAATCTGCTCAACCGATTCCGCTGTATCTTGAGCATCTACTTTAATCTTTATCATCAAAAAGTCTTCCTGCTTTTTTGTTCAACTATTGGTGTTAATCCCTAAAGATAGACTTTGTGCCTGTTGCACAAGTTAATAAAAAAAGTGTTCGTTGATCATT
>TARA_R110000764_G_scaffold14891_11_pt1 | contig 99566 bp, 88 predicted proteins | sample TARA_R110000764 | Tara Oceans TARA_R110000764 (sample SAMEA4398111) | marine metagenome | biome: Polar Biome; feature: [SRF] surface water layer (ENVO:00010504); material: water (ENVO:00002006), including particulate matter (ENVO:01000060) such as... | depth 5 m | reverse complement strand
ATCAGTCAGTGTATGTAATGGAGTCTGATACGCGCCTTGCCGATTCAGGAGGGCCGGAAACTGCAACTGATGTCGCCGGTCTCCGTTCCGACCCATTTAAACACAATCCAATTTTAGCAGGCTCCCACCCTTGATCGACACAAAAAAGGCCGCCCGGCAATGCAGGGCGGCCTTTTATTTTCGGTCACACCGGCGCCTGATCAGGCTGTCTCTTCAGTACTATCCTTCTTGGCAGAGCGCTTTTTCGGCGTCTCGGTGATGTACTTGAAGGCCAGTTTCGCTTCGTCCTTCTTGTCCACGTCGATCTTGACTACGCCGCCTTTCTGGAGCTTGCCGAACAGCAACTCCTCGGCCATCGGTTTCTTGACGTGTTCCTGGATCGTGCGGGACAACGGTCGGGCGCCCATGTCCGGATCAAAGCCCCGCTTGGCGAGCCAGTCGCGTGCCGCCTTGGTGATCTCGATCGACACGTTCCGGTCTTCCAGCTGCACTTCCAGCTGCAGGATGAATTTCTCGACCACGCGGTCAATGATTTCCGGTGTCAGGCCGCCGAACGTGATCGTCGCGTCAAGGCGATTGCGGAATTCCGGCGTGAACAGGCGCTTGAGCGCCTCTTCCTGCTCATCGTCCTTCTTGCCTCGGCCAAAGCCGATTGCGTTCTTGGACGCATCCGATGCACCCGCATTGGTCGTCATGATCAGAATGACATTCCGGAAATCCACCTTGCGGCCATTCGCGTCGGTCAGCGCGCCATTGTCCATCACCTGCAGCAGGATGTTGAACAGGTCCGGGTGAGCCTTCTCGATTTCGTCGAGCAGCAGGACGCAGTGTGGATGCTGGTCGACACCATCGGTGAGCAGGCCGCCCTCATCATAACCGACATAGCCCGGAGGCGCGCCGATCAGGCGGGAGACGGTGTGCCGCTCCATATATTCCGACATGTCGAAGCGCAGCATCTCGACGCCCATGATGGAAGCGAGCTGCTTGGCAACTTCGGTCTTGCCGACGCCGGTGGGGCCGGTGAACAGGTAAGAACCGATTGGCTTGTTCGGTTCGCGCAGCCCTGCCCGCGCGAGCTTGATGGCGGCCGACAGCGCATTGATTGCGGCGTCCTGTCCGAACACGACGCGCTGAAGATCTGTCTCGAGAGACTTGAGTGCAGCCATGTCGTCGCTCGAAACCTGCTTGGGGGGAATGCGCGCAATCTTGGCAACCACGGCTTCCACATCGCGCACGCCAACCTGTTTCTTGCGCTTATTGGTGGGCAACAGCCATTGCGCCGCGCCGGCTTCATCGATCACGTCAATTGCCTTGTCGGGCAACTTGCGATCCGTGATGTAGCGATCCGACAGCTCAACAGCCGATTTAATGGCTTCATTGGTGTAACGCAGGCCGTGGAAATCCTCGAATCGGGATTTCAGGCCTGTCAGAATCTTGATCGCATCCGGCACGGTCGGTTCAACCACGTCGATCTTGCGGAACCGGCGGCTCAGCGCGCGGTCCTTCTCGAAATGCTGCTTGTATTCCTTGAACGTCGTCGAGCCCATGCAGCGCAGGCCGCCATTCTGAAGCGCAGGCTTCAGCAGGTTAGACGCATCCATCGCGCCGCCGGATGTTGCACCGGCACCGATGATCGTATGGATCTCGTCAATGAACAGGATCGCTTTTTCCTGTTGCTCCAGTTCCTTCATCACGGACTTGAGGCGTTCCTCGAAATCACCGCGATAGCGGGTGCCAGCCAGCAGTGCGCCCATGTCGAGCGACCAGATGACCGCCTCGTCCAGGATTTCAGGCGCTTCGCCATCGACAATCTTCTTGGCCAGGCCTTCCGCGATCGCCGTTTTACCGACGCCCGGGTCGCCCACCAGTATGGGGTTGTTCTTGTTGCGGCGGCACAGCACTTCGATGCACCGGTTCACTTCCATGTCGCGGCCGATCAGCGGATCGATCTTGCCGGCGCGCGCCTTGGCATTGAGATTGACGCAATAGGCGTCGAGCGCCTCGTGGCCTTGCTTGACCGCTTCTTCTTCACCGCCTTCGGCGCCGCGCGGGCTTGTCGGGCGCGACATGCCGGGCTGCTTGGCCACGCCATGCGAGATGAAGTTGACCGCGTCATAGCGTGTCATGTCCTGCTCTTGCAGGAAGTAGGCGGCATGGCTTTCACGCTCCGAGAAAATCGACACTAGCACATTGGCGCCAGTCACTTCATCGCGGCCAGAGCTTTCAACATGCAGGATCGCGCGCTGAACAACGCGCTGGAAAGCGGCCGTCGGCTGAACGCGGCCTTCGCTCTCTTCAAGGATGAGGCTTGATAGCTCTTCGTCGATATAGCGAACCAGGTCGCCGCTCAGCGCCTCGATATCGACCTTGCAGGCGCCCATGACTTCGCGGGCATGCTCATCTTCCGTCAGCGCCAGCAGGAGGTGTTCCAGCGTGGCATACTCATGGTCGCGTTCGGACGCGAGCGTGAGCGCCTTTTCGAGAGCGGTTTCGAGAGAGTGGGACAATCGTGGCACAGGAAGGGACCTTTCAGGGGTCGGGGGTGAATTTAGTCTTCTTTCTCCATAACGCATTGGAGAGGGTGTTCATGCCGCTTGGCCAGGTCAAGCACCTGGGCGACTTTTGTTTCGGCCACTTCGAACGTGTAGACTCCGCAGAGACCAACACCCTTCTGGTGGACGTGCAGCATGATCCGGGTCGCTTGCTCGCGCGAGCGGTTGAAGCAACGCTCCAGGATGTAGACGACGAATTCCATCGGCGTGTAGTCGTCATTCAACAGCAAGACCCGGTAAAGCGAGGGCTTTTTCGTCCGCACCCGTGTCTGGGTGACGATGTCGACACCAATGCCGTCACCATCGCCGGGCGGGTTGCCCATTGGGGGTCGCGGCGAATTCGGATCGCTCATCCGGACAGGATCAGGAGTCTTGCTCATGGGCATAAGATATACGTTCTTGTGAGAGATTGAAGGGACCAAGCGTGGCAAAAGCATGTTGTGCCTGCTTTTATGGCATCGCGAGCGCGTTGAGCAGGGCGTTCACCCGCTTCCCATTCGTCCCAAGATCGGAATAACCGAGGCGCGATCCGGAATAGATCGCGAGCGTCGACTGATGGTCATGTCCGTCGACCGGCAGGACAAGAATGTCCACGTCATCCTTGAACCGCATCAGTTTTGTCACGGCGAGAAAACTGATCCTCCCGGTGGTCGGATCAGACGCCTTGATTTTCCAGTCCCGGCGCGCGGCGATCATCTGCATGATATCCTCGAACAATGCATCCGGCGTGCGGTCAAAGACGGGGGATGATTCGTCCGGCAAGGCGGCATCCACGAACCCGTCAGGGGCGACGAGCCAGTTATTGGGTTTCGCCGGGCGCTTGAATGTCTTGAAGTCGATAAAATCTGTCATGCCTGCAACGTAGTCGGCTTCTGGCCGGATGCCACATGAAAAACATGATGCCCAAAAAGTAAGAGCCGGGCCAAACAGGCCCGGCTCTCGATAATCTACCCACTCTACTGCCAGACGAGAAAGGCTCGTCAGACCTCTAGGAGCCTAGTTGCTGGTCCAGGCCGTGAAAGGCTTGGCAGCATCGCGCCATGCAAGCATGCAAAGCTCAGCCTGCGCGTTCACTTCTGAGGTATAGGCAGAAAACAGGGATTTTGCAAAGCCGGACTGGATTTCCATCACTTTGCGCGGGTCTTTGGCAGACGTCAGCGCCTGGGTGGCTTCAGCGCCCTGCTCGAGGGTGCGCGTGAAGAAGTCCATGTTGCGGGCGCTGAGGGTGCGCATCATTTCGGTCGAAGCAGCGGCGCGCTCGGTGGCGGACTTCATGCTGTCTTCGGCAAACGAGCCAAACTTGTTGGCCATGCCTGTGATCTTTTCCATACCGGTGTCGAGCATCTTCGTCGCCGCTTCGGGTGCATGCACCTCTGGCTTTGCCGCAGAAGCAGTTTTCGATTTGGAAGCAGTATTCGGTGACTTGGCCATGGGTTGGATCCTTTTTCCTGTACTGCAAGGCAATATAGCCAATTTGTTCGCGAATGCAATATTTTTGTTGCACTGCAACATAGGCATTTGTGCACGTTTTTTGCACACTGAGGCCCACATTGCCAAAATTTGATGATCAAGCCTGCGTTAAGGTGTGGTCAACGCATTTGGGCGACCCTATCGTAAACCTCGGGTGGTTCGGGGTTAATACTTTTGCGGAGGTAGGCCACTATGAAACAGCGTTCTTTGGCCCCAGCGTTAAGGAATCTCGCCTGTGCGGCATTGCTTTTCGCATCAGCACTCTTTGCGCCGACGGCATATGCAGAAAAGTACGCGTCCATCGTGATCGACATGGATACGCATGAAGTTCTCCATGCCCGAAATGCAGATGAACCCCGCTATCCGGCATCGCTCACTAAGGTCATGACGCTGTACATGTTGTTTGACGCCCTTGAGGCAGGCGAGGTGACACTCGACGAGCCTCTGATGGTGTCCCGCTATGCGGCGAACCAGGCGCCCTCCAGCCTGCGGCTGCGCCCAAACACATCAATCACCGTCCGCGATGCGATCGGTGCGCTGGTCACCAAGTCCGCCAATGACGTCGCCGTTGTCGTCGCCGAACGCCTCGGTCGCACGGAAACCCGTTTCGCCCAGCTCATGACCGTGAAGGCGCAAAGCCTCGGTCTGGAAAACACCCGTTTCGTGAACGCGTCGGGCCTGCCCGATAACCGCCAGCTATCCACGGCCCGCGACCTCGCCATCCTCGCTGAGGCGATGATCGTCAATCATGGTGAATCCTACCACTATTTCTCCAACCCGCGCTTCAGCTGGGCCGGTAAGACTTACAAGAATCACAACGAGTTGCTCAATACGGTCGATGGCGTTGACGGCATCAAGACCGGTTACACACGCGCATCCGGCTTCAACCTGATGACCTCGGCCAAGCGCGACAATCACCGCATCATCGCCATCATGCTCGGCGGCAGCACCTCCAAGTCGCGCAACGCACACGTCGCCGCACTCGTTGAAGCCGCATTCGATTCCTACCAAATCCCTGAAGATCCAAACAATCCGGGCCGCAATATCGAAATGGCCTTCTCCGCGTTCAATGGCGGCACCGCACCCAATCTCGACGCCGCCGCAGAGCCAATGCTCAACGGCCAGCGCCTGAGTGTTGCCACCACAGCCAAGGCGATCAAGTTCAAGACCCTGCCAGCGCCCGAATTCGATGCCAGTGACGAAGCCGAAGTCGAAGTCGAGGAAATCCTCGTGGCTGATGCCGGTCCGACAGCAGACCTGGAATTCGAGCAAGGCGATGCGACCCCCACAAGTTTTGAGGGCGCAACCGTTGTCATCCCTGCGGGCCGCCCTGCCTTTACGGTCAGCGAATACGAAGCGCGTCAGTTCACCCAATAGGCCCTGCGTCTCGCGGATCGCACCGCCAAGGCTTGACGAACCCTCCCATTCGGGCAGACGCCTTTTCGCACAGCCTTCAGGGAGTCGCTGGTGAAAACCGAGACAGAGATCGCACTCGCGCGCAACGTCATCCGCATTGAGCGGGACGCGCTGGAGAAACTCGAGGCCGGCATTGACGCATCCATTGTCCGCGCCGCCGATACGATCATGGCGACTGATCGTCATGTGATCGTCGCCGGCGTCGGCAAGTCAGGTCATATCGGCCAGAAAATCGCCGCCAGCCTGGCATCCACAGGCACCCCCTCCTTCTTCCTCCACCCAACCGAAGCCAGCCATGGCGACCTTGGCATGATTGCGCCCGGCTCGGTCGTGCTCGCCATCTCCTATTCCGGGGAAAGTCGTGAGATGGTCGATCTGCTGCGCTATTGCCGCGGCAATTCCATCCCGGTTATCGGCATGACCCGCGCGCCGGACTCAACCCTTGGCCGCCTGTCCGACATCGTCCTGCACATGCCCACCGTGCCGGAAGCGTGCCCCAACGGCCTCGCCCCCACATCGTCCACCACGATGGCCCTGGCCCTCGGAGACGCCCTCACCATCCTCCTGATGGACCGGCGCGGCTTCAGCCGGGAAGATTTCGGCTCGCGCCACCCCGGCGGCAAGCTTGGTCGTTCGCTGCAGACAGCGGGCGACTATGTCGCTGACCGTCCAGACGACATCCCTGTCATCAATACAGATGCCAGCGTGCAGGACGTGATCCTCGCCGTTTCCGAAGGCCGCAAGGGCTGCGTGGCGGTTCTCGGCCCAGATGGCCGCGTGGTCGGAATGGTCACAGACGGAGACCTGCGCCGCGCTATGCTCGCCGGAAAACTCGGCGGCGATGCCTCTTCGGTCATGACGCCAGGCCCCCGCACCATCGCACCAGACGAACGCCTCGCTGTCGTCATCAAACGCCTCAGCGAACACCGCATTTCAAACGCGTTCGTTGTCGAAGATGGTCGCCCGATCGGCATTGTCGATATGAAAGACCTGCTCGCCGAAGGCTACGTCTGATGACAAAAAAGCGGCGGCCCTTGAAGAGCCGCCGCCATGTGTGGTCGCGTGCGATCTGGTTCTATTTGACCAGTTCGAACTTGATGTTGACCCGCGCCGTGTAGCCGACTTCGCCACCAGAGATCGGGGTCGATGAATCCATCATCATCTCCTTACCACGGGCCATCATCGCCATTGGCTGCGGGCTATAGTCACCGCCCTCAGAGATGGTCACGATTCGGCCGACCTTCATGGCGGCGGCCGAGGCGTACAGGTCTGCACGAGCCATAGCTTTTTCTACGGCGAGGCGACGGGCTTCGGCGCGAACTTCGTCGTCATTGTCGAGCGCAAAACTGATGCCCGAGAACGTGTTGCCGCCGGCTGAAACCAGGCTGTCCATCGTTGCGCCAAGTTTGTCCAGGTCACGCACTTTCACAGTCAGCTGGTTGGAGGCAGTGTAGCCGTCCAGCCGTTGCTCACCGCGCGTGCGGCCCTTGCCTTCATCAATCTCGACATAAGTGTAGCGCGGCTGCAGCGAGAAGTTGGACGTCTGCATGTCCTTCTTCTCAACGCCCGCCTTGGACAGCGCGTCAAACACGCCTGTCATGGCATTGGCTTGTTGCTGCATGGCCTCCTGGGCGGATTTGGCATCGGCCTGCACACCGGCCGTGATGAACGCGATGTCCGGCGCGCGCATAACTTCGCCCTCGGCGGAAATATCGAGCGTCGTTTCAGGCTGAATGGAATTGTGGTTCATCATGGGGTGCCCCATCTCGGTCATCGAGGCGGCTTTCGCCGTCGTCGGCATTTGCGCACAGGCGGCTGGCGCCAGCGCAATCATGCAGGCACCCATCGCAGCGATCAGTGATTTTTGGTTCAACATGTTGGAAAATCCATTTTGATTAGAAGCTGTCTGTCCCAAAGGATTAAGGCACCAAAACGGCAAACGTTGCATCGCGGATGAAATTTTGCTGTCCCGTCAATCCGGGTCGAAGCCGTTCGGATTCTGGCTCTGCCATGCCCACTGGTCGCGGCACATAGCATCCAGATCGTATTCTGCCCGCCAGCCAAGCAGCCTCTCAGCCTGACTCGGGTCGGCCCAGAAAGCGGCAATATCGCCGCTTCGCCGGGGCGTGACAGTCGTCGGTATTCTCTGCCCGCTGGCAGATTCAAAGGCCCGCACGAGTTCCAGCACGGACGTGCCATGCCCCGTTCCCAGATTCACGGTAATCGCGCCCGGCTCGCGTTCGAAACGCTCCAAGGCCAAGACATGCGCCCGCGCGAGATCGACAACATGCAGGTAGTCACGAACGCCCGTGCCATCGGACGTATCGTAATCATCGCCAAACACGTTGAGCGACGGACGTCGACCAACGGCTACCTGCGCCACATAGGGCATCAGATTGTTAGGAACGCCGTGCGGATCTTCGCCAATCTCGCCGCTGGCATGCGCACCGATCGGATTGAAATAGCGCAAGATCGCCACGTCCGTCATGCTGCCCGATGCAACCAGGTCATTCAGCATCACCTCGACTGACAGCTTTGTCTGGCCATAGGGGCTAGTCGGGCTAAGCGGATGGCTTTCAGTATAAGGCAGGAAGACCGGCTCACCATAAACCGTCGCACTTGAACTGAAGACAAAACGTCGGGTCCCGGCCTCCATCATCGCCGATAGGAGGCTATGTGTGCCCACCACATTGGCGCTGTAATAGTCGAGCGGCTTAGCGACCGATTCACCGACAGCCTTCAGCCCTGCAAAATGGATGACCGAGTCACAGGAATGCTTGACCAGAATATCCTTGATCGCGTCCGTATCGCGAACGTCGGCATCATACGACGGCAATTCATGATTGGTCAGGCGGCGTACGCGATCGAGCGCCGAAGGGCTGCTATTGACGAAATTGTCGACGACGACGGGAAAATAGCCGCGTGACAGTAATTCGACGCACGTATGTGTGCCGATATACCCCGCCCCCCCAGTCACCAAAACCTGCTTCATTGTGGCATACTCGCAGACGACAATCGCTGATTCAACAAGCCATCAGCTCCTTCAGGGGCTGCAATGCTTATATCCCATGCCATCAATGCAATTTCATGACCAGAACGCGTGATTTGCGGCATTGCCACAGGTGATCGGCATGCGTAAACGGGAAGATCAGTGGGCCTGTAGCTCAGTTGGTTAGAGCGGACCGCTCATAACGGTTTGGTCGCAGGTTCGAGTCCTGCCGGGCCCACTGGACATGCGACGTCAGCCCATCACCCTGATTTCTTCTTCGAAATAGGCAATTGTTGGCTTCAAACCCTCATCAAGTTTGACCGTTGGTTCCCAGCCAAGCTTGTCCCGCGCAATCGAAATATCAGGCTGGCGCTGCTTCGGATCATCTTGCGGCAACGGGCGGTGGACCAGTTTGGATTTCGACCCGGTCAGCGCGATCACGCGCTCTGCCAATTGACGGATGGTGAATTCGCCCGGATTCCCGATATTCACAGGCCCGGTGAACTCAGTCCCCGTCCCCATCAGCGACACAAGCCCGGTTACGAGATCAGAGACATAGCAGAAACTGCGCGTCTGCTCGCCGTCGCCATACAATGTGATATCTTCGCCCTTGAGGGCCTGCACGATAAAGTTCGAGACGACCCGGCCGTCATTCGGGTGCATGCGCGGTCCATACGTATTGAAGATTCGCGCGACCTTAATCTCGACCTTGTGTTGCCGGTGATAGTCGAAGAATAGCGTTTCAGCGCAGCGCTTGCCTTCGTCATAACAGCTTCGCGGGCCGATCGGGTTCACATTGCCCCAATAATCCTCAGTCTGCGGGTGGATAACCGGATCACCATACACTTCGGACGTGGAGGCCTGAAGGATCCGCGCGCGCGTACGTTTTGCCAGGCCCAGCATGTTGATGGCACCATGCACGCTGGTCTTTGTCGTCTGAACGGGATCGAACTGGTAGTGGATGGGGCTGGCCGGACAGGCCAGATTGTAAATCTGGTCAACTTCCACAAACAGCGGGAAGGTCACATCGTGACGCATCACCTCGAATTTCGGATTGTCGAGCAGGTGGGCGACATTCGTCCGCCGCCCCGTGAAGAAGTTGTCGACGCAGAGCACTTCCGCTCCGGTCTCAAGCAGGCGCTCGCACAGGAACGAACCAATAAAGCCAGCACCGCCGGTAACGAGGATACGAGGGACATAATGCATGGTATCGGGGTGCGGGCTTTTTCGAAATCGGTCAAGAGGGCCGTCTGCGTGGGTTACCGGCCGACATTGCGCTTTTTGAAATAAGCCAGCGTGCCGCGGCTGATCACGTCATCGCCCGGCGCGATCTCATGCGCCTCGAAATCGGTTTTTCCTTTGATTTCGGCATAGACGTCGCCAAAATCCTTGTAGCAAGCCTCAAGCAAAGCATCGAAACTGTCGATCACGAAATAGGTTTGCTGGAAATCATCAATCACGTATTTCGTTCGCATGATACGCGATAGATCAAACCCGACCCGATTTGGGCTATCGCCTTCCAGCGCAAAAACAGTCTCGTTAGGACTGGAAAGTATTCCGGCACCGTAAATGCGCAAGCCTCCCGCTTCGCGAATCAGGCCGAATTCCACCGTGTACCAGTACAAGCGCGCCAGATTATGCAACTGGCCCAACTCCATCGCCCGCTGCCCACCCTTGCCATAGGCTTCCATGAAGTCGGCAAACACCGGGTTAGCCAGCATCGGCACATGACCGAAAATGTCATGAAAGATGTCCGGTTCCTGCAAATATTCGAATTCTGCTTCAGGGCGGATGAAGGCACCTGCGGGGAACCGGCGATTGGCAAGATGGTTGAAGAACACATCATCTGGCACAAGCTCCGCAACTGGGACGATCCGCCAGCCTGTCAGCGGCTCCAACCGGTCTGACAACTGTGCCATGTCGGGGATTCCCGATGCCGACAGTTCCAATTTTGTCATGGCGTCGAGCGCAGCTTGGCAAACTCGTCCCTTCGAAACCTCGCGTTGGCGCAGGAACAATCTGTCCCACCGGTCATGCTCCGCTGCCGAATAGGATCCCCAGTCCTGGTTAATCGTGAAGTCGGCCGCGCGGGGGGCATCATGATAGCGATTCTTGGCAAATTCAGTTTCCATGCGCAGAAGATAGCGCGGTTCTGAAAACGGTTCCAGATGAAACCAACTATCGCCAGTCCTTGCTCTGGTTCGCAGAGGTACGATAAACGACCTCAAATTGCATTTGGAGATTGCCCTGACCGAATCCGCCCCTTTTTTTTCCGTCCTCATCGTCAATTACAATTGCGGAGCGTATGTGCAGATGGCGCTCGACTCCCTGAAGCGGCAGACCTTTCGCGATTTCGAGGTGTGCCTAATCGACAATGGCTCGTCTGACGGCTCGATAGAGAATCTCAAAGCGGACCGGTTGCCCGCCTTCTGGCTTATGGCGGAGTCTGAGAATCACGGCTTTGCGCGAGGCAACAATCTGGCGGCGGCCAATGCGCACGGCCGCTGGCTGGCGCTGCTCAATCCTGATGCAACAGCGGCGCCCGACTGGCTTCAGAAAGTGGCCGACGGCATTTCTCGCCACGCAGACACTGAAAGCTTCGCCTGCACGCAGATCGCAATGGATAATGTCGAGCGGCTTGATGGTGTCGGAGACAACTACCTAGCCTACGGGATACCTTGGCGCGGGGGCTACCGCAGGCCGGTTTCCGAATTGCCGGAAGAAGGCGAGTGTTTCTCGGCCTGCGGCGCAAGTGCCATTGTGCGACGCGATGTGTTCCAGAAACTTGGCGGATTCGATGAGCGACTGTTCTGTTATTGCGAGGATGTCGATCTCGGCTACCGGCTCCGACTCGCCGGCGGGCGGTGCATTTTCCTGCCCGAGGCCCAGGTGGAACATCTCGGCGGCGGCTCATCCGACACGGTGAGCGGTTTCGCTGTGCGTCTCGGCACACGCAATCGTTTGTGGGTTTATCTCAAGAACACTCCAACCCCACTTCTATTAGCGGGGCTGCCCCTTCATGTTGCTCTCACATTGGCAATCCTGGCGCGCGGACTGTTTACCGGACGGTTCGGTGCAACATGGCAAGGCCTGCAGGAAGCATTTGGGGGCTTGGGCACGACACTGGATGCCCGACGCAGCACTCAGGCAACGCGCCAAGCATCCACGGCGGATTTGTTGAGGACGATGGTGTTGAACCCGATGACCATGCTGGGCCGGCGCACGCACATTGTCAGGATCAAGCCGACAGAATGAATTTCAGCGGTCTGCCTATTCTGGGTGTTGTTCCAATGTCGGCAATTCCGTATGACCAGATTCCTGCGCACCCAGTGCGTTCCCACGAACCGTGTGCCTTGCCAAGGTCCTCCTCCTCCATTGGCAAGCCCGTCACGGAGGAGATGACTACAGCATGCGACACGTTCATCTGAAGCCGTCATTCCAGCATGCGGGCGGAAAATGCTGGACCATCGCACTGGATTCGGAAGTGTTTCCCGAATCCGACAACCCGTCAGATCCAAGCGGCTCGGCCGTCTTGCTCAGTGAAGACGGCGTCGACCTTGGTCCACCACACACGGCGCACCAACTCATCATCCGTGACGGTGGCGGCGCATTCAGTCATTGGAATCAAACGCTTTATTTTTCGACCACTGACGGAACGGATCCCAACACGAATGGCCGGAATTATTCCGTCCGCCTTGATCGTGAGAAATATTTCGCAAACCGGGCTATTCACGCTGTGGGCATTGTCGAAAGCTATCTCCGCCGCTTGCCGGGTGGCCGCGACACTTTGAAAGGTGCACGTGTGCTCGAAATCGGGCCCGGCCGTGATATGGGCACTGTGCTGCTGCTCGCGGGCCTTGGCGCGCGCTCAGTGTGCGCCATCGACCGGTTTGTAGGTGCATGGCAGCCAGGCTGGCATGAAAGCTTCATCGGCGCACTGGTTATTGCCGCAAAGGACCAACTTGCGCTCGATCTCGGCGATCTGGCTGGCAATACTAAAACGGCACAGACTTTTTCAGTCGGGCCGATCAGTTTCTTCGCTGAGGCGCTCGAAAAAATGAGCGATGGCGACGGAGTTTTCGACGTGACCCTGTCGCACTCCGTCTTTGAACATTTTTATTCTGTCGCTGATGCGGCGCAATCCCTTCATGCCGTCAGCGCACCCGGCTCCGTCGGCGTGCATCACGTAGATTTTCGAGATCATCGCAATTTCGGCGAACCGCTCGAATTCCTCATCGTGCCGGATAGCGAATATCGCATTCCGGCCAACAATGACGACTACGGGCGAGGCAACAGGACCCGCGCCGATGAAATGGCTGATCTGCTGGGGTCTGCTGGATTTGATGAAGTCGAATTCACAATCGAGTCCCACGCTCCGGGCGAATACCTCGACCGACTCGCGCCACGATTAAAAGCCTGTAACAGTCGCTTTCGCGACCACCCTGTTGGCCGCCTGAACGTGTTGTCCGGGGGCTTTCTGCTGCGCCGCGAACGCTAAGTCAGAGGCTGTTGCGGGGGGTATCCGAAGTGTGTATGCAAACGCTTCACGAACAAAGGTGAGGCGATCAGTCGGCATGGCCGCAACGAGCATTCTCAATCCTGTAGCGAACATCGTAGCTATGTCTCGGGCCGCAGCGCTGATCAAGCGTCATCGCGGCCTGCTAGGGGCCATGACCATGCGAGATCTCAGAGACCGCTATACCGGACAGGTACTCGGTTCTGGCTGGGCAATTCTGACGCCGCTGCTCACAATGGCGGTTTATGTCTTCGTGTTCACGTTCATCTTTCGCGGCCGCCTCGGCGAGGATTCGACAGGCTTTGCATTCACAGCCTTTGCCCTTGCAGGCCTGGCCCCTTGGCTGGCTTTCCAGGAAGGACTGGCACGGTCGGTATCGGCAATCAGCGGCAACTCGAATCTGATAAAGCAAATTGTCTTCCCGTCCGAAGTCCTGCCGCTGAAGATTGCCCTCGCAACGCTTCCGACGCTTTTCATCGGGCTCGTGGTTGCAATCGGAACATCATTCTACGCAGGCACGGCCACCGCATTCGGACTATTGGTGCTGCTTCCCTTCAGCATTCTCTGCTACATCGTATTATTGTCAGGTCTGTCATTCCTGCTCGCAGCGATCGGAGTCTTCTTCCGCGACCTCAAGGACGTGATTGCGTTCTTTCTCGCCGTCGGACTGTTCCTGCACCCAATATTGTTTCCGCCTGGCGCCGCACCGAAGTGGCTTGAAGGTGCATTTGAGTATAGCCCGGTTAGCCACCTCATATGGTGTTTTCATGCGGCGATTGTCGGCCCGGTTGATCCGCACCCGATGTCATGGATCATTCTTCCTTCTGTCAGCGTAATTGTGTTCATCGTCGGCTGGCGCACCTTCCAGTGGCTCAAGCCAACCTTCGGTAACGCACTTTGAGTAGCGCCAGCGGGAAACCAGCCGTCAGTGTGCAGGGTCTGAGCAAGGTGTTCCGGATATGGAAACGCCCTGCGGACATGCTGGTTGAAACAATCACTGGGCGCCAGAAGCACACCGAGTTCGCAGCACTGCGAAATGTATCCTTCGATGTCAAACCTGGCTCCATCGTCGGCATTTTGGGGCGCAATGGTGCGGGTAAATCAACGCTGCTGCGAATCATTGCCGGTACGCTTGATGCGACAGACGGATCCGTGGCGGTCAATGGGCGTGTTGCCGCCATTCTCGAACTCGGCACAGGCTTTCACCCAGAATATTCCGGCCGTGAAAACATCTATTTGGGCGGGCTTTGCCTTGGCCTGTCACGCGCCGAGATCAAGGCCAAGTTCAACGAAATCGTTGCCTTTGCCGAGCTTGAGGATTTCATAGAACAGCCATTCCGGACCTATTCAAGCGGCATGCAGGCTCGTCTCACTTTTGCCGTTGCCACCTCGGTCGATCCCGACATTCTGATCGTCGATGAAGCCCTATCCGTCGGCGACGCGCGTTTTGCTCTTAAATCTTTCGATCGCATTCGTCAGTTCGCGGCACGCAACAAATCCATCCTGTTTGTCAGCCATGACATCAACCAGGTAATGACCTTCTGTGATGAAGCCATCATGCTCGAACACGGTGAAGTCTTCGCTCAGGGTGATCCGCGCGAAGTAGGCAACATCTATCATCAACGCCTGTTTGGTGAATCGGGCGTATTGTCAGCTGCGAAAAACATCGTACAACAGGTCCCTGTTTCAGAGCCTGACACAGGTCCGAAAATTGTCGGGGAGACTGCCCTTTCCGCGGCCGATGAGCTCCGACCAGTCGAGTCTGTAAATTCCGAAGGGGCATCGCCGGAGGAGCAAGACTTGCTCCTGTGTTCGACAGAAGATGCCGCCGCACCCGCCGAGGTGAGCAATCGGGAACACCGGTATGGCGACCAGAAAGCCGTGATCGAATCCTTTCGGTTGCGCGATGAACGCGGCGGATCGGTCGTTCAGCTGGAATCACTCCAGCCCTACGAATGCGCTGTGACAATATCAGCCCAGCAAGATGTAGAGCGCCTCACCCTGGGCATCCTGATTCGCAACCAACGAGGCGTCGATGTCTACGGCGCTGATTCGCTGCAGGTCGAACGGTCCGTTTTCGTATCCCTTCGCGCTGGTGAGCGCGTGGAGGCCATTGCAGCCTTCTCCAACAAATTGGCACCCGGCCATTACTTCGCCACGCTTTCGCTGGCCCGCGACGATGGCCACAAGCACGACTTGCGATCGGACGTCCTCGAATTTGTCGTAGCCGCGAAGAAGGGAGTTTACTCCAACTCCTTGGCCAATCTGGATGCGCATTTTCGCTTTGAAAAACTTGCGTCCGTCCCGGCTATTTGAGACACAGGTCTCTCGGGAGTGCACTCACGCATGAACCTGGTCACTGACCAAGAGGCTATTTGATGTCCATCATGACCAAACTCTCCGACATGCTTTCTCAACGGCGAACAACAGGCCGTCAGCCCCTTAAGGGCCCGTTTCACCGCCTCGCCGGAAATGCCTGGATCACCCACGGCGCCCCCGGCAATGGCGACAATGATGACGCCCGGTTCCAGTCAGACGTTTGCGTCTACGAAGACACGCTTCGCCTCACGATGGCCCACCAACCAATCGAGGCAATCGCACAGGGCGGTGAAGGCCGCTTTTCACACTGGGGCGGAGCGATCCTGTTTTCTACGTCTGACGGATCAGACCCGAACACCAATGGACGAACCTACACGTATGATCGCAGCCTGAGCCTGAAGGAATGGGAATCCCTTCGTATCAAACGTGCAACCGAACGATGGGGCTGGCACCCGGAAGGCGATCGCTATGTTGCCCTTGGCGGCGATATTGTGCCACCGCCCCTGATCGCCAACCTCGGGCTGACCAACAAGTGCAACCTGCGGTGCGAGATTTGCGGAAGCCAGAAATATCTCGACGAAACCGGAATCCGTCGCCGCCACATGGACTATGCAACTTTCGATGCCGTGGCATCGACCCTGTTTCCGGTTCTGTCTCAGGTCGAACTCAACAGCCAAGGCGACCCGCTGCTGCATCCGCGCATTGCAGACATCCTGACAGCCATTGAATCGAATCGATGCGAAGTCAAAGTACAGCACAACGGTACGCTGCTGTCGGACAAGATCATTGAGTTGCTATTGCGTCAGCATGGCGAGATCATGTTGTCTCTCGATGCTGTCGGCGACCGACTCGACGTGGTTCGTTCCGGCGCAAATTGGCAAAAGGCCAAGCCGGGCCTTGATCGCTTCCTGTCCGAACGCGATCCCACTCGGCTGGCAATCGGCGTTTATCCGACAGTTACGAAGCGAACTCTCAGCGATGCAATCGGCATCGCAGAATGGGCGCTTGAAAAGCAGATCGATCATGTCGTCTTTCACCGCTACAATCCGATCCAAAATTCCTTTGAAGAAGCGCCGTCCGAGGCAGAACATGCCGCGCTGGTAGAAAGCCTCAGCCGCTGGTGTGAGACCACCGGCGATCAAGTCTGGATTCAGTTCGAAGGCAAGACGCTGAACCGCGAAAAGCCCAAGGATCGCCGCGTTGTATTCCCCGACATGGCCAAACATATTGCTCTGGTCGAGTCCGGCAAAGTCATGTTTCCAACCGACGACGACGCGCCGGGCTCAGATCCGTTCACCCTGTGTGTGGCGCCTGACGAATATGTCGAAATCGGGCTTGAAGGTCAGATCAGCACATGTTGCCGCGCACAAGACGTGGCCCTGGGAAAAGCCACATCTGTCGAGGGGTTCGCGCGCAGTTGGTTCGGCGACAATTACAAACTGATTCGAGATTCGCTGCGCCGTGGCGCAACCGATCCGTTTCCATTGCCCAATTGTGCCGGCTGCGTGCAGTTTTTTGCGCCCGGCTCCTCCTGTGGTCGCGAGGCGATCGACTATCGTGCACCAGCCAATCCCGGTGAAGCACGCCTCAAGCTGGCCAGCGACGCTGAGATTGAAGTCGAGGGCATCCAGCGGGAAACCGGCTTCTGTCACATTGCAGTCTTTCCTGTTGGATTGAGTGCAAGCGACTATGAGCTGTTTGAAGATGACGTTCACCTTGCGCCAGCGGACTCCCTTCACGCCGATATTCGTTCAGACGGCAAAGGCCGTCACCATATCGGAAAGACCGAGTTGTACTTCTCCGCAAGCGACAATACCGACGCTCGCCGCAACGGTCGGCGCTATACGCTTCGCCGGATTGCTAAGGACCGTCCGCAGGATCTCGCAACTCGAAACTCTCAGTCTAGCCAAGCTGCGACAGGTAAGACACGCATCTTGTAAGGCAAATGCCTAGATGAATTACCTGCAAAAACCTGAAGTCGACAAGGGAAACGATGTCAAAGATTGCGATGATTACCGGCGTGACCGGACAGGACGGGGCGCATTTGTCCCGGCTACTGCTTGATAAGGGCTACATCGTCCATGGTGTGAAACGCCGGGCTTCGTCTTTCAACACTCAGCGCCTGGACGATTTGTACGTCGACCCCCACGAAGGAGAGCCACGCTTTTTCCTTCATTACGGCGACATGACGGATTCCACGAACCTGATTCGTCTTGTTCAGGAAATTCAACCTGACGAAATTTTCACCAATTCAAAAGGCGCTCGCTCTGGTGCCTGCCCCATTGCGAACCGCGGTAGCACACGACTGGATGTCGCTCGGTCTGACGGTCGCCTTCGTCGGGTCACTGATATTGGCGCCGTTGATGCTCCCACTCAGCTACAAGAACCTTTCGGAAAGGGGAATTGAGCCCGGCGATGCGCAGAGCACAATCACCATTGGCAGGCCGCTCGGCCTTCAAGGCTTCCTAGTTTCGCAGCAAGGCGGCAAGGACGAGCGATACTTCCACTTTTCGGTGGCAGAACTGGACGATGTTCTAACGTCCATTCCTGCGACCAACTGGACCGGCGCTTACAAAGAGCGGGTCGCCACCGACGGCTCGGTCGCCCTCTTCATCGCCTACGCGGCGGAATTTGACGCTATTGGCTATTTCATGGGGCCAGCAGAAATCGTGACACGCACCGACGACGTCGTATGGCGTGCCACCTTGTCCCCTGAGCCGTTGCCCAACAGGCTTCGCGTTATCACATCCGTGACACCAATTCCCAAAACAAAAAATTAGGCGCGCGAGCACGCCTCAAGTGCGAAATCGGCCGAGGCGTTTCAGGCACTTGCGACACCGCGAACGAAGGCCAGCATTGCGGCATCCGGAAGCCGGTCGTTCATCTCGTTCCAACCGAAAGCATCGTCGCCCGAAGGGAAGCCTTCCTGCCAGATGGACTGCAGCTCAGAGACAGCGGCTTCCGTCGCGCGCTCGTCTGACATGCCTTTGATCTTTTGAGCAATCTGCGCGATGCGAGCGCGATCTTCGCTGCTGGCTTCTTCGGTTGCCCATTGGGCACCATGATCGCGCCAGAAATCCAGCACATCGCTTCGGGTGGCAACTTCGGAAACGTGACGACGGCGTGCGATATCATCCATGCGACGCATTACCTTTCTGTACACTTTTTTCATCAACAAAATCATGCGATCGAGCCATATCTCGCGGCCCATTTTTGGCGCCGAGCGGTAGAGGTAAACGGTTCAATTGACCCTGTCGACCCCCATGTTAAACAAACGCCTGACTGCGACTGTGCCGTTGCGTAGTGTCGCAAAAACGCACGCGAATCTCGGTCGCAAAATTTATATTAATCAAGGAATTAGCCCCATGGACGCTCAAGCCCTCGCACTTATGCAGGAACAGGTCGTCGCTGCTTATGAACAGCAGGGATTCTCCAGCGAGCTTATCGGGGGCTGGGCTATCAGCGAGAACGACGTCGCAGACCTTGTCGCAACTGCAGAGGCCGCACAACCGCGCAAGATTCTTGAGGTCGGCACATATGTCGGCGTGTCCACGATGATGCTCGCCATGGCTTGCCCCGAGGCAGAAATCTTCACGGTTGATCCGAATTTTGAACTCGCCCGCGAAATGCGCGCGGTCAATGCAGGCGCCGCGGTCGAAGACAACACACCGAAGCAACACGACATCGCCCGCCGCGCCGCTGAAATCCTGGGCATCGCTGACCGTATACACTTCGTTGAAGGTGGTTTCTCGGTTGGCGATACGTTTACGTCGCTGCTCGACGATACCGGCGCGACCACCCCGGTTATCGGGCCTGAGCTTTGCAAGACCCATGGTCCGTTTGATCTTGTTTTCATCGATGGCCTCCACACGCCGGACGCTGTCCTGAAAGATCTCCAACTCGCTGCGAGCGCTCTAACGCCGAACGCGGTCATGATGCTGCACGACTGTATCGGTTTCTGGGGGGCCAGCGTACGGCGCGGAGTCATGGCTTTCCTGCGTGACAATCCGGAGTTCAACTTTTCCCATCCGCCATACGCAGATGTCTACCGTTCTGTCGGAATCGTCTCCCGCCGCGAAGACGCGACCAAAACACGCGCGCCAGGCCCAACTGCGCCGGCCCTCTCGCGCACCGTAGCGGCATTCGCCCGCACAGCACTCGGCGGCGGACAGATTCTGGAAGTCGCAATTGGCAAACCATGGTTGGAAGTAACTCCAGGCGCCCTCGATCCAATCAAGCTCACGGCCAAGGCAGCCAGTGCTAACAAGTCTCCCCCGAAACTAGCCAAGGCCATCGACGAACATCCTGATGCGGGCATTCTGGCCCTGGATGCAGCCGATTTTGCCAGCGACGCAGTCTTGTCCCATGTTTTCTTGTCGGCGAAAGACGTCGGGCGCGCGGTGTTCATGGGGTTCACTCCCCCCGGCGAAACCGGCGTCGCAGGGCGGCTGAGCCGCCCGCTCGCGCGACTGGTCGATCTGGCTGACGCCTCCGGGATGTCGCTGTTTCTGTTTCCGTTCACCGATCAGGAACATGCGCGTTACGCACTATTGCCGGAGACGCGCGAACTGGGACTGTCATCACTTTTTCTGACTTTCCTGGTCGCCGCTCCCGGAAACGAATACATCGACGCGGCCGGACGTCGCTACATCAGGCTGAACGACGAACTCGCGCTCGACCGCGAGCAGGAGGCACTGCAGCGCGTTCACGTAGCTTGCAGTTATCGAATGTATTTTGACCGTGCGAACACAGAACAACGTACACGGCTCTCGGCCGTCGAATCGCTATCTACGCAGATTAACGAAATTCACCATGCATACGAAAGAGATACCGGAGAACTCCGTGCCGAGATCGGTCACGCCAATGCTGCAACTGAACGCATTCAGGACATCAGAACTGCATTGCGCACCGAACTCGACACTGCCTACGAAAATGTCGGCAAACTTGAAACACGACTACAAGTGATAGCGTCTGATGCCGAAACCAGGGCGGCAGAAGTCAACGCGCTATCATCGCAAGCTTCTGCGTTGATAGCGGAAAAAGATGCCTTAAGCTTGGAAAGAGATGCGCTAGCTGTGGAAAGAGATGCGCTAGCTGTGGAAAGAGAGACCCTGAGGTCGGAGGTCAGCACGTTGACATTGCAACGAAGCTCGCTGTCGCAACAACTCATCGATGTCTTTACCGTGTTCGGTACGATCGAAGAGCAGACCCGGTGGGATGAAGCACTCTTGGGCATAGTTCAACCAGAAAAAACACATTCTGACATCGCGCCGGAAACCGATGAACAGGTCAAAGAAGAAGCTCAGGCGTTGTTGCGTCGAACGGTTGCCGTGTCTGCGGCGAACAGGCAGCTTATGACCTATCTCCAAACAGACAACGCAGCGCTACGTGGAGAGCTTGAGCGGATACGGCGCTCCGTCTCGTGGCGGGTGATGGGGCCTTACCGGGTTGTCCGCCGGGCGGCTGCAAACCTCCTCCCCGGTGAATGAACAATTCGCTTTGACGCAGCCAATCAAGGCGCGATCAGCGCGGCACCATTCCATACATTTCGATGGTATCATCAATCATACGCGCTGCGCCGAACCGTTCGGATACGAAAGCGGGGCCTTGCTCAAGCGCCTGCTTGCCAAAATCCTTGTCGTCGAGTGCAGTCAATAGCGCTGCTGCCAGATTGGCGACCGTGGCATCCTGAGCGACAATTGCCGTCACGCCATCCTGCACGGTTTCGGCAACGCCGCCTGCGTCAGTTGCGACGCACGGCAAGCCCGCCCATTGCGCCTCTATGAGTACATTCGGGGCGCCTTCTTCAGACGATGCCAGGAAGAACAAGTCTGCCGCCGCATATAGCGATCCCACGTCCGAAACCTCCCCGATGATCCTTATGCGGGAGAAAAAACCCGATGCTTCCACGCGAGCCTTCAGTTCAGCCTCCATGGAGCCAGTTCCTGCGATCACGAAGGCGAGTTGAGGATCCTGGACGAGCGCCGCCAGAGCAGCATCGATCCACAATCCTGGCCGCTTTTCCGGCGACAGTCTGAATACCCCTAAAATCAACCGCGCGGACGGATCGATTCCGTAGCGTTCGCGCGTGGCTGCTCGCGTAGCGCTGGCGCTCCGCTCAAACCGCGAAAAATCAAAACCGTTGTAAATCACTCTGATCGATTCAGCCGCAACGCCGAGCCATTGAGCATAACTCCTGGCGCCAGCCCGTGTATTGTTTGAGAGCGATACACCCGGTTCCGATAACAGTGCGAGATAGGCTGCCCGCATGTAAGGCTGGTGAAACTCGAAATGAGTGGGATTGAGGTTGCGCCCGGACAAGATGATTTTCGGCACACCTGCGATAAGAGCGGCAAATCCGTATTTGGTCGACGTCTCATCCTGCCAAAGGTGCACGACCTCCGGTCGCAGTCTTCTCAGCGTATCCGCCATATCGAGCACCTGCAGCATGAAACTGGCCGGAGCGGCGGCAAGCACTTCAGCGACAGGGCGCGTGACGCTGGCATAGAGGCTGGGCCCCGGCCCCGCTTCACGCAAAACCTCTTCAATTATAATGCCCCCATCGGTCAACACTGGCGTGTGGAAATCCAATCCTGGCGCCCTGCCCATGAATTCACCGATGAACCGGACGTCGTGGCCGCGCGCCTTCAATCCCATCAGCGTATAAACGATCTGTCTCTCAGCTCCGCCGGCGGAAAGGCCATTGTTCACCAGGACAATGCGCCCCTTCACCGGTTCGCGCGGCAAAGGTGACGCATGTATCCGGTCGATCAGGCTTTGGAAGTAGGCCTCGTCTCCGAAGGCATGTGAAGGCGCACTGTCACCGGCCGCATCCGCACCAGCAAACGTTCCACCTGCGGCGGCGTAGCGTTCGACGTCGCGCCAAGTTTCATGTCCACCAAGAGACCTCCACGCCGCGCCGACGAAAGGCAGACGCCTGACGACTCCATAAGCGCGCCGCAGCAGATGGTCTTCGGGCACTCGGAGCATCAGCTCGCGAATGCTTTCCCGCAACTTCCATCTTGCGCGCTGAAAGGCCATTTTCAGCTAGTAGGTCGGACAGTAATCGTAGCGTCTGCCATTTGTGTTTGGATCGCTGTTATCGCTAGCGGAGAAAACAAGGTCACCTCCCCAGTGGCTGAAGCGTCCGCGACCGTGTGTGCGGATTGCGTCGTGCATGCAGTGAGCGATCCCCAACGGATGTCCGTCTTCATAGACCATCACGCGCGAGCGCATGTGATCTGCACCATCATCGGCTGAAACGGCCAATTCGGGTGGCAGATTGATCGCGTAGGCGAATCCGCCAGCATGATGGAACGGACCCGGCATGGGCACGATCGAACGCGCCGCGTCCAACGACTCCCAGCGCTTGTTAAGCTTCTTGTCCGCAAAAAGATATTCCGTACAACCCTCACCTGTCAGCACGTTAGCGAGGTCGAGGCCGAGGGGGTTAGCGCAAAAATCCCGCGTTTCGGCGAAGCCGGAAAACTCCATGGGATAACCGCCCATCCAGTCTTTGGCATCTGTCCAGGCGGTCATTCCGCGCTTGCCGTAATTTACCATAAGACCGAGCGGCTCGCGACCGGCCTCAATTTCCGGCCGGATCAGTATCCAGTAGACGTATTTCAGCTCCATCAGCTTCTGCGTCAGAGGGCTCGCCTGATTGTAAGCGCGTTTGAGCTTGATCCAGAATTCAGGCGAAGGGTCCAGATAGATGTCTGACGAATACAGCGCGATATAGAATTCGCCGTCGTCTTTCATCGGGATGCGGGCGTTGCGCACAGCTTCCCACATTGAACCAGTGTGATGCAGAACGCCCCATGAATAGACGATGTCGCTTTTAGGCAAGCCGCGCATGAATTCGCCGTCGAGCACCGATCCCTGCATGACGGTCCAGTCGCCTGTTTCCCCTGACCATTCCTTCACGCGTTCCGTAGTGTTTACAGAGTCCTGATCATAATCGAACGATATGATTCGGTCGGCACCGAGGCGTTTGGCTGCAAGCGAGTGGATGCCGGAACCGCACCCGATATCGAGAAAGGTCTTGCCCGCAAGACTGTCGATTTTCATGAACGATTTCATGTGCTCGACGGACTCATGCACGATTTCATCGCTCAAGCGCCGACGAATGAATTCGTCCCAATTCTTGCCGAAGCCGTAGCGCAACTCAGCCATGTATAACCTCTTGATTTTTGTCCGATTTTTTATCGATGATCTGACGCCAGCGAGGTGCGCTTGATCTGAACTGGCTTGTCGTATATCAGAATCCGGCAGTGTGACAACCACTCGGCGACGCGCCGGATTTCGTCGGTGCAAACCGCGCTATTCAGGTTGTGTTTACGACCAAAGTGCCGATGTTGACGCCCTTCGCGACGCGTTCGATTGGAGAAACGCGCATGCCTCAGGGACGTTACATGCAACGCTTTTCTAGATCTGCAGCAGCCGCTTTCGCGCTTTTGTCCGACGGTGATTTTTCGGCCCTCGCGCGGCGACTGATTCAGACGATCACGGGGGTCAGAAGGCCCCTGCCAGCCGAACTGTTGCCTGACCTACGCCCCCTGCCCGAACCCAGCAGACCTGGCGACCGAATTATCATGGCCAGCCCACCGCTGAATCGAAACGGCGCCCCACTCAGCCAGTTCGAACTTGCGAAAGGGTTTGCCGAACGTGGTTGGCGCGTCCTGACCATCGCGGCAGGAGACGGGCCACTTGCTGCGTCCTATCGCGAGGTCGGATTGGAATTGGAAATCTGGCCCTCTCTAACCGCCGATGCCGCCGTTCCTGCTTGGTACGAGCGTGACATATGTGCCCTGGCGCAGGCAATCGGCGGGCTGAAGCCATCGCTCGTTTATGCCAACACGCTAGATCTCTTCCCGGTGATTGATGCGGCCCGCGTCGCAGGCGTTCCAAGCATCTGGAATATTCGTGAAGGCGAGCCATGGCGGCAGAGACTGTCAGATCGCCATACCGCTATAGCGGCAAGGGCCTTGGCGGCATTTTCTTATCCTCATGCGGTTGTGCACGTAGCAGCGACCACACAGCGCGTTTGGTTGGATTTTACGCCAGATGGTCGCTCTCATGTCATCTACAACGCGCCATTCGAACAGGCGGCGGCACCGCGAGAGCATGAAGACAAACCGATTCTGCAAATCGCCTCGGTGGGCACGCTGTGCGAACGCAAGGGACAGCTCGATCTTGTCGAAGCGATAAACTTGCTGGCTCCGGAAATCAGGTCCCGCTTGCGTGTCGTCTTCATTGGGAAAGAAGACGAAAACTATGCCGACCGCATGCGCGCCGTCATTGCCGCCGCAGGCCTGCCCTCTGTGACTTTTGCTGGAGAAGTGACTGATGTGGGCACGTTTCTGAGCGAATCAGACATGCTGGTCCATTGTGCCCGCACCGAAGCCTTCCCGCGTGTCTTTCTTGAAGCGGCCGCTGCAGGCACGGCGATTGTCGCCAGTCGGGCCGGCGGGACGGAGGAGCGTCTGAAAGAAGGGGTTTCTGCGCTGTTTTATGATGCAGGTGATGTCGATACGCTTGCTGGATGCATCACGCGCCTTGCGCACGATCCCTCGCTGCGTCAGAAACTTGCAACGGCTGCGAGACACGCTCTCGTCGAAAGGTGGACCCGCGCCAACATGCTCGATGCCTACCAACAGCTGGTCAACGACGCGTTGACCGGCTCACATTCAGGAACGTGACATGCAGACGGCCGCGCCCACCTTGATGAACCAAGCCCGGGAACAGGCACGACGTTTCGGACTTCGGAGATTCTGGAAAAGATTATCGCCGCCAGCCAACCTGCGTCAGCGCGACACGTCACCGGAAGCTATCCAAGCAGACGCGGAATATGGGCTGAACACCGGTCTGTCCTTCTACAACCATTTGCGGGCATCCGGGCTCGATCCTGTCGGACTCGACACTCTCGAAATCGGACCCGGCACAGGGTTCGGCGGCGCGGTGGTCCTCACAGCGTTTGGCGCCCGGGCCGCTGTCGCGGACCGCTGGCTGTCATCATGGCAAGATGACTACCATCGCCCTTACTATCGCCGACTGGCAGACTTATTGGCCGCGGCACATCCTGAGGCCGATATTCGTCCAATCATAAGCTTGGCCGAACAGGGTTGTTACGAGACGGGCGCTATTGATCTCATATCGTCACAGGCTGAGATTCTGGACTCTGCGACAGAGCGGCGTTTCGATGCGATATTCTCCAACGCCGTACTCGAACACGTTCTCGACATCGACACCTCGCTCAAGGCGCTTTGCCGCCTCACGCGTCCCGGCGGCCACGGGTTCCATCAAGTGGATTTCCGGGATCACAGGAATTTTAGCCGGCCGCTGGACCATCTTCTGTACGCAAAACAGGCGTTTGAACGCCTGTCTCAGCGCGTCCACATGGAATATGGCTCGCAACGGCGTCCTAAGGAATATAGTCAGGCATTTGAGACTGCAGGTTTCACCATTGAAGACTATTCACCGAACGAGGTAGCCGACACCGCCTATCTTGATGATCTGATGGCACAGCTGACCAGATCACTGCGGTCGCCCCACAAGAACACGTCTCGGGAAGAGCTTCACGATCTCAGCGGACTGTTCGTCGTGCGTCGAGTTGTTTAGCGAACCTGAAGGGCGATAAGTTATGTGCGGTATTGCTGGCTATCTCGAACTTCGGCGCGCGGCGATAGATCCGTCAGTTGCCGCCCAGCGGCTGCGCGAGATGGCAACGGCAATCGCGCACCGCGGTCCCGACGATGAAGGCATCTATATCGACGGACCTGTCGGTCTCACGCACAGGCGCCTGTCGATCATCGATCCTGCGCCCCATGGCCGCCAGCCGATGCAGCGCGGACCAATTGTCGTTTCCTACAATGGCGAAATATACAATTATCGCGAGCTTCGCCGGGAGCTCGAATCTGTGGGAGAAGAATTCCACACTGAAACTGACACCGAAGTATTGCTGGCGGCCTTCCGCCATTGGGGAAAGCAGGCCTTTGAGCGGTTCAACGGGATGTTTGCCCTGGCCTTGTGGGACAGCTCGGCGCAGCGGCTGATATTGGTGCGCGACCGCATCGGCAAGAAGCCGCTCTATTACGCCATACACGATGACGTCCTGCTTTTCGGGTCCGAGATAAAGGCGATCCTGACCTGGCCAGACTTCAAGCGCATTCCGGACCTTGAAGCCATTCACCACTATTTGTCGCTGCAATATGTTCCGGCACCCTGGACCGCGTTCGCAGGGATCAAAACATTGCCTCCCGGTTCCATCCTGACGATTACGCCGGATTCCGAACCGACCGTGCGACAGTACTGGAGCCCGCCGTCTCCAGTCGACGATCGGGCATTCTCCCAACCGGCCGCGCGTGAGGCAGAAGAAAAAACGTTGTTCCTTCTTAAATCCGCCGTGGAAAGCCGCATGGTTGCCGACGTCCCGGTTGGCGCATTCTTGTCCGGCGGCGTCGATTCCTCTTCTGTTTGCGCCCTGATGGCGGCGGCGCATGACCGCCCCATCAAGACATTCTCGATCGGCTTCGACGAGCCGGATTTCGATGAGCGGCAATATGCGCGTATGGTTGCCGAGCAGATCGGCGCGGACCATCACGAGGAAGTCGTTCGTCCGGACGCCGCAAGCCTGTTGCAGGATCTTGTCTGGCAATTTGGGCAACCCTTTGCAGACCCATCTGCCATTCCGACCTATTTTGTCTCACAGCTCGCACGGAAGGAAGTGACGGTCGTGTTGACCGGTGATGGCGGGGACGAGTTCTTTTTGGGGTATGAGCGCTACCGCGATTTTGCCGCGCTCGAACGGTTCGAACATTGGCCAGCGATGATGCGCGGGGCCGCACGTCACGCCGCCAGTGCAATTTCTCCCGCTCTTGCGAGCCAGCGACCCTTTGGCGGACTAAAGCGCCGGCTGGCCATGGTCGGCGCGACGCGCGCCGAACGTTACGCGCCCGCCATGCTGTACTTCCAGGAGGCCGACAAACCGCTAGCTTATGGCGGCGCCATGCGTGAGTTTCTCGATCACTCCTCGCTGCAAATCCTGGCGCCCTTTCTCGATGGAGTCCCCAGCTTGCCCGCCGGAGCAGCCTGGGCAGACAGCCAGACCTACTTGCCGGACGATTTACTTGTTAAAGTAGATGTGGCCAGCATGGCGTTCGGGCTTGAGGCACGCGCACCTTTTCTCGATGTCGATCTCATCGAACACGCCCAAAGCCTGCCCGAATCACTCAAAATACCTGCTGGCACACTCAAAGGGCACTTGAAGCAAACCGTGCGGGACCTGCTTCCACCCATTGTGATCAACCGTCCAAAAATGGGGTTCGGGGTGCCGATCGACAAATGGTTCAAAGATGAATTGCACGATTTCGCCTTCGACATCTTCGCCTCGGAAGCCGCTCGATCACGAGGGTTGTTTGCAGACGGGTATGCCTTGGGTTTGTTGGCAGATCACGCTTCTGGTCGCCGCCAGAATCACACCCGGCTTTGGGCTCTCCTGATGCTTGAATTATGGTTTCGAGAGTGGATTGACTGAGCAGATATGAACGTGCCGCCGACCAGCATTGCTTGGCTTGCATCCTGCCAGTTCTTCATCTAACCCAGACGGCGAATGGCCCGGTATGGTTTATGTACACGGCGGCTCGGAGCGCGAGCGTGTTGAGGATTAAAGTATGACGCGATATTGGGACATTGCGCATGATATTTTTCCCGGTTCGCGCACCTCACTACCTTCCAGCTTCTGGCGCCGTCAGGTCATCCGCCTCCTCTCCAATGGCAGCGCCGCCCCAACTGCAGATAATGTAACAGATCTGGACGTAATCGCAGCCATGAGGTCGCCCTCGCGGCGTGCACCAGATCGGACGACAAACTTGCCCAAAACCGTACATTGCATTGGCAGTCTCGGTGCGGGTGGCGCGGAACGCCAACTCGTAAATCTCATGACAACGCTACATGAACGCGGCCATAACGATCAGACGCTGCTCACGATCAATCCGCTGCACGGCGATGATGCTCATTATTCAGACCTGCTGGCCAGTCACGATATCGAAATCCGCACCAACAATTCGCCAATTCGCGAAGCGGGGGTCGAGCTTATCCGCAACAATCCGGAGACCGTTGATCTCCTGAAGCATTTGCCGTCAAGTTTTAACGCATGGTCGCTGGATCTATGGGTTGAGCTCTCGTTGCTTGCGCCAGATGTTGCGCATTTCTGGCTCGACCATTCGAACATCTGGGGCGGGCCAGCCGCGCTCCTGGCAGGCATTCCCGCTGTTGTTCTCTCGACCCGGAATGTGCATCCCGGAAATTTCCCGTATCTCCACACGCCATACATGCGGCCATGGTATGAAGTACTGGAACAATGCCCCCGCGTCCATTTCATCAATAATTCCCACCCGGGTGGCGACAGCTATGCTGAATGGTTAGGCGTTTCGCCGAAGCGTTTCGACATCGTCCTCAATGGCGTCAACCTGTCCCAGATGCACCCGCTCGGCGAGACAGAGCAACGCGACGTGCGCAAGCAGATCGGCATTCCAGCTGACGCCCCGGCGATCGTGGGCGCATTCCGCTTTTCGGAAGAAAAGCGCCCCCTTCTTTTCGTGGAAACCGCCGCCAAGGCGATGGCGAAGTTTCCTGACCTTCATGCAGTGCTGATGGGTGATGGACCACTACGGCCAGACATCGAGAAACGCTTGGACGAACTTGGTCTGAAAGACCGGTTTCACCTTCTCGGACGTCGCAGCGACCTCGCGAGCATCATGTCGTCCATGGACGTTTTCCTCCACACCGCGTGGTGGGAAGGCACTCCGAATGTCGTACTCGAAGCCCAGCAACTATGCCTCCCCGTCGTGGTTTCTGACGGCGGCGGCTCGGCTGACGCCGTTGATCATGAGGGCACCGGCCTGTTGGTCAATCGCGAAGACGAGGCTGGATTGGCCATCGCGCTCATCAGCATTCTCGAAGACCTCGACAAGTGGAAGAAGCGAGCCCAGCGTGGACCGCAATTCATTGCCGAACGTTTCTCGATTGATCGCATGATCAACGAGACTCTTGCCGTACAGCGCAAGGCGATCGGCGCATCGATCCCATCGGGCGCTTCGGCGCGCAAATTTAAGGTTGCCTAAGTTACATGTGCGGAATTGTCGGCGTTATTGACCTAAAGAAATCCATGCGTCCCGATGCCCTTGCGCATCTGACGCAGGCCATGCGGGACCAGATGATCCATCGCGGTCCGGACGATGCGGGTCTGTGGGCCGATCCGGAAGGTCTCTGTGCGCTGGGCCACAGGCGCCTGTCGATCATTGATCTGCGTCCGGAGGGTCGCCAGCCCATGCAAGGCGAAGGCGTAGACACGGTCGTCACCTTCAACGGCGAAATCTACAATTTCCAATCTTTCCGCCAGCGCCTCGAAGCCAAGGGCCGCAAGTTTCGCAGCCGGTCCGACACGGAAATCCTGCCTCACCTTCTCGAGGACCTAGACCCGTCTCCCCTTGCCGCATTGTCAGGCATGTTCGCCATCGGAATGTGGCACCGGACCAAGCGTGAATTGCTGTTGGCGCGCGATGCCTACGGCAAGAAGCCGCTCTACATCTATGAAGACGAAAACTTTTTCGCAATCGCGTCCGAGATTCAGGCGTTTTATGCATTGCCAGGTTTCGACGAGAGCCTCGACGAGCGTGCGCTCGCTGACTACCTTCTGCTAGGTTATCTGCCCGGCCCGCGGACGATCTACAAGCGCGTGCGCATGCTGGATGCCGGGTCATGGGAACGCGTGTCATTCGAGAACGGTGCCACCGTGCGCGACAAGGGCCGGTTCTTCAATTTTGCAGCACAGACCCGTCCGAGTGTAGACGGCATCGACAGGCGCGCGCTGAAGGCTCGCCTCAAGAACAGGCTGGTTGAAGCCGTCGAAGAACGCATGATGTCGGACGTCCCGCTTGGTGCCTTCCTGTCTGGCGGCGTCGATTCTTCATTAGTCGTGGCCATCGTGCGCAAGGAACTGGGCAAGCCGATCAATACATACTCGATCGGCTTTGAAGGTTCCGAAGACAGTGAACACGAGCAAGCGCGCGAGATCGCCGCGTATCTTGGGGCCGACCATCACGATGCAATGCTTCGTCCGGACGGCCTGTCGATGATCCATACGATCGCAGAGGCGCTGGACCAGCCGAACGGCGATTCCTCGTGTCTGCCGACCTACATGTTGAGCGAGTTCACGCGCAAGCATGTCACTGTCGCGCTTTCGGGCGATGGCGGCGACGAACTGTTCGGCGGATACGGTCGTTACCGCGATACTTTGAACGAAGTTGCTGACGGCGACCTGCGTGTTCGCGTACACGGCCATGCCGGCGCCGACGCGACACCCGCCGATCTCTACATGTCGCTACGCTGGCACATCTGGCTGCCTGCCCAGGCGCGGGCCATGATGGGCGGGAGCCTTCCAGATGAAACCGAAGCCCGGCTTGCCGGCTGGCGCAGCGCTCTGAACGACCCTTCCTCCCCGGTCATGCACCGGATGCGAACCGTTGACGCCAATGTCTACATGCCGGGGGCCGTGCTTGCAAAAGTCGACCGTATGAGCATGCAGCATTCGCTTGAAGTGCGCTGCCCCCTGCTTGATATCGCATTTGGCGAAATGGCCATGGGACTTGATTCGGATGATTGCTGGGCCCCGCCATCAACAACGAAAAAAGTTCTTAAAGATATTGCAACCGAATACCTGCCCCGTGAATGGATGCATCGTTCAAAAAAAGGCTTCGGTCTGCCTGCGAACGCGTGGGGCATGGGCGACATGCTGGGTCTTTGCCGCGACGCGGTCACCAGCTCTGACGCAGCCGTCAGCAAATATCTCGACCAGCGGGTGCTGGCCGAAACCATCGAAACACAGAGCCGCCCCGGCCACTTCTCCATCTACCAGATGTGGCCCATGGTCATGCTGGAACTGTGGCTGAAGGCCCAACCAGCCAAGATTGCTGCAGCGCGCCGACAGGCCGCGCAAGTGGGTGCGCCGACCAATCATGCTGGCGGTATGATCACTAGTGTGACGTGAATACCGCATTAATTCAAAGGATATCAATTACATGAGTGACATTGATCGGTCGCCTGTCTCCGCAATTCCCGCTGAATACCTTGATGCCGTTCAGAAGGGTACGATGCGGTACACTTACAAAGGCGTGAACTGCCTCAAAAACCCTTTCGATATCGCCCTTTACTTGCAGCTCATCTGGGAAGTGAAGCCGCGGACAATATTCGAAATCGGCTCATTTGACGGTGGAAGCGCACTGTTCCTCGCGGACATGTGCACAATGATGGGTTTGGAAACCAACATTCTTTCTGTGGATATTGAACCAAGAACAAGACCTCAGGACGATCGCATTCAGTTCTTCGTGAGTGATGCTCATGAGTTGGAGAAGCTATTTTCCGAAGAGAAGATGAAGAGCCTTCCAAGGCCGTTTCTCATAATTGAGGATGGCAATCACAACTACGACCTTTCAATTTCAGTTTTGAATTTCTTTGAAAAATGGCTTGAGCCAGGCGAATACATTTGTGTTGAAGACGGCATCGCGGATACGTTTTCTGTAGAGGAACGGTACGACGGCGGCCCCAATAGGGCTATCAAAGAGTTTTTGACGGAGACGTCAGGAGACTTTGAAATAGACAAAAAATATTGCGACTATTTTGGGTATAATGTAACTTGGAATACTAATGGCTACCTTCGCCGAGTGGCAAGAACCGCAAAGTCCCCAAATCTACAACACTCAGTTCGTGAGCACCGATACGGAGATGGCTCCGCGCGAATCTTGTCAGTCAGACTTGAGGATGTCGAAGGAAAGTCCGTATCGCAGGCCGTGACCGGCGAAAATTATACTCTTGTCGTGGATATCGAAGGGTACACCAAAGATTGCGAAACGGTGCTTGGCTTTCTCATGCGCAATGACAGGGGGGTGGATGTCTATGGAACGGATACCCTAAAAAATCCGGGTGCCGAGATTATAATACTACAACCGGGTGACCGTTTTCGGCTAAAGGTGGATTTTCACAATGCGCTCATGCCCGGCCAATACTACATCACCGTTGGCTTAGCTGCGCCAGACGAGACCAAATACGACATGCGATTTGACGCTTTCGCCCTTCCAGTTATCTCCACAAAAACGGGTACCGGCATTACGGACCTCGAAGCAAGTTTTGCTTGGAACCGAAGCGTCGAATAAGTGCAAAACAGTAAACCCCACGAAACGCCTAGCGTTAAGACTGTCCTCGTTACAGGCGCGGCCGGTTTCATCGGCCATTATGTGTCGCTAGCTCTGCTGGACCGTGGCATCAAGGTCATCGGGCTCGACAATCTGAATGACTATTATCCCGTCGCCCTGAAGACTGCTCGGCTTGAGCGCCTGACGGCGCATACCGGGTTTACGTTTCATCGCCATGATATTTCAGACCATGCGGGGCTGATAGCCCTGCCCGGCGTGATGGATGCCGACGTGGTCATTCATCTGGCGGCACAGGCTGGTGTGCGATACTCGCTAGAAAATCCCTTCGCCTACGCGGCGTCAAATCTGGTGGGCCACCTGTCGATCCTTGAGTTCGTCCGTCACGCAGAGAAGCGCCCGCTGCTGATCTATGCATCTTCCAGCTCTGTCTACGGCGCCAACACCAAGGTACCGTTTAGCGAATCCGACCCGGTGAACAGCCCCGTCTCGCTTTATGCTGCCACCAAGCGCGCCGACGAGCTGATGAGCGAATCCTATGCCCGGCTCTATGGCATGCGCCAGGTCGGATTACGATTTTTCACGGTATATGGCCCTTGGGGCCGCCCGGACATGGCGTACTGGTCATTCGCAGAGAAAATTCTGGCCGGCGAGCCGATCCAGGTCTTCAACCACGGCGAGCTGGAGCGTGATTTCACCTATATCGATGATGTGGTCTCGGGTGTCGTCGCAACCGCCCTGCAGCCCATGAAGCTGGTCAACGACGTCCCCCATCGCATCTACAATATCGGGAACAACACGCCGGTACAGCTGATGCGATTCATTGAAGTGCTCGAGCAAGCCATCGGTAAGAAGGCAAAGCTTCAATTCGAACCGATGCAGCCGGGTGACGTCCATTCAACCTATGCCGACGTGTCCGCGATTGCTGCAGATTATGGCTTCGCACCCTTTACTCCCCTTGAAACCGGGATACCTATCTTCATCGATTGGTTCCGCACCTATCTGGAAAATCAGGCAAACAGCTGAAGCGCCGATCAATCTCACGTCATCAAGCCCCCTCAATTGCGCGTCACACAGTGTAATGCGTGGTGACTTGCTCGCGTCCACCGGAATGGTCTACGGGATCTAGAAAGCCTCAGAAACCCGTTCAGGACGCCTCACCATGTCGCTCCCCTTCATCGACCTCCAAGCTCAACGAAAACGCATTGAATCCGAAATCAACGCGGCCATTCAGGGCGTGGTCGAAAGCGGGCGTTATGTTCTGGGGCCGGAAGTGACGGAACTGGAACGCCAGCTCGCGGCATGGTGCAACGCATCCCACGCGGTCAGCTGCGCAAACGGCACCGATGCGCTCGCCCTCGCATTGATGGCCTGGGAACTGAAACCCGGGGACGCCGTGTTCTGCCCCAGCTTCACGTTTGTTGCGACCGCGCAGGTCGTGCCCTGGCTTGGTGCCACGCCGGTCTTCGTCGATATTGATGCAGCGTCCTACAATATGGACCCGTCATCGCTGCGCGCTGAAGTCGAGCGGACAATCAGTGAAGGCAAACTGAAACCGCAGGTGGTGATCGCTGTCGACTTGTTTGGTCAGCCGGCAAATTATCCTGAAATCAAGGCAATATGCGATGAGTTCGGCCTGAAGCTGATTGCCGATACGGCGCAGGGTTATGGCTGCACGTTGAACGGCAAACACCCGTCCGATTGGGCAGATATTGCCACGACCAGCTTCTTCCCGGCCAAGCCCCTTGGCTGCTATGGAGACGGGGGAGCCATCATCACCAATGATGCGGCGCTGGCCGAACGCATTGAATCACTTCGGGTTTATGGCAAGGTCACGCCCACGGATGCCGCCACGCGAAACTTCCACCATGACCCGAAATATCTCAGCCTGCGAGTCGGCATGAACTCACGCCTCGACACGATCCAGGCCGCGATCCTGCTCGAAAAGCTCAAGATCTTCGCAGACGAGATCGACCGCAGACAGGTGGTGGCAGACCGCTACAAGGCGGGGCTCAAGGGGCGCATCAAGGGGGTGCCAGAGGTGGTCGATGGAAGGCGGTCAGTGTGGGCTCAGTACGTGGTCGAGCACGAAAACCGGGATGGCCTGCAGGCACACCTGACGGCCAATGGCGTGCCCAGCATGGTGTATTATCCTGTGCCGATCCATCAGCAGGACTTCGCGCTTCGCTTCGCGCCGCCAGTTGGTCACCTTCGAGTCACAGAGGCGGCCAGCCAGCATGTCCTGGCGCTGCCAATGCATCCTTATCTCGGCGAAGCCGACCAGGATCGTGTGATCGAGACCGTGCTCAGCTTCAACGGCTGAGCCACCCAAATCCAAACAGAATTTAACAGGCGCGCGGGTCGTTGCCGCGTTGCCTTTGTCTGCGCGTCATGCTAACCCGCGCATAAACATATAAAGGAACATTGATATGGCTCAGGACTACCACGTCGCCGACATCAAACTTGCCGAATACGGCAACAAGGAAATCGCCATTGCCGAGACCGAAATGCCGGGCCTCATGGCTGCCCGCGAAGAATTCGGCCCGACGCAGCCCCTCAAGGGCGCGAAAATCTGTGGCTCGCTTCACATGACGATCCAGACGGCTGTCCTGATCCAGACCCTCGAAGCCCTCGGCGCGCAGGTGCGCTGGGTTTCGTGCAACATCTATTCGACGCAGGACCATGCCGCCGCCGCGATCGCCGCAGCCGGCACACCAGTCTTCGCCTACAAGGGCGAAACGCTGGAAGAGTACTGGGACTATACAGATCGCATGTTCCAGTGGCCGAACGGTGAAGGCCCGAACCTGATCCTTGATGATGGCGGCGACGCCACAATGTACCTGATCCTCGGCGAGCGCGCAGAAAACGATCCGGCCTTCCTTGAAAAGCCAGGTTCGGAAGAAGAGAAATTCCTGTTCGCTCAGATCAAGAAGCGCATGAAGGCCAGCCCCGGCTGGTTCGCCAAGACCAAGGCTGGCATCCGCGGCGTTTCGGAAGAAACGACAACCGGCGTGAACCGTCTCTACCAACTCGAAAAGAAGGGCGAACTTCCCTTCCCGGCCATCAACGTCAATGACTCCGTCACCAAGTCCAAGTTCGACAACAAGTATGGCTGTAAGGAATCGCTGGTTGACGCGATCCGTCGCGGCACGGACGTGATGATGGCCGGCAAGAAAGCCTTCGTCGCTGGCTATGGCGACGTGGGCAAAGGCTCCGCTGCATCGCTGGCCGGTTCCGGCGCACGCGTTTCGGTTTCCGAAGTCGACCCGATTTGCGCACTGCAGGCCGCCATGGACGGCTTTGACGTCCTGACGATGGAAGAAGCCGCACCGAAATTTGACATCTTCGTCACCGCAACCGGCAACAAGGACATCCTGACCGTCGATCACATGCGCGCGATGAAGGACATGGCCATCGTCTGCAACATTGGCCACTTCGACAACGAGATCCAGGTTGAAGGCCTGCGCAATTTCGAGTGGACGAACATCAAGCCACAGGTCGACATGATCACCTTCCCTGATGGCAAGCGCATCCTGCTGCTATCGGAAGGCCGCCTTGTGAACCTCGGCAATGCCACGGGTCACCCGAGCTTCGTGATGTCTGCCTCGTTCACTAACCAGACGCTGGCCCAGATTGAACTTCACCTGCGCGCCGACGAGTACGAAAACAAGGTCTACACCCTGCCCAAGCACCTCGACGAAAAAGTGGCGATGCTGCACCTCGACAAGCTCGGTGCAAAACTGACCGAACTGTCGGGCGAACAGGCAGACTATATCGGCGTCACGACTGAAGGCCCGTTCAAGCCGGAACACTACCGCTACTAGGCTGGAGTACGGCGGCGAATGAGTCAGGAACATATCCTTACACTGGCCTGCCCCGACAGGGTTGGGCTGGTCGCCACGCTGGCAAGGTTGATGGAGCGTCACGGCTGCTTCATCGCCTCGTCACGCACATTTGGCGATCCGGATACCGGGCAATTCTTTGCCCGTCTCGTGTTCCAGTCAGAAGCAGGCGACGCCGTGCCGGATGGCCTGCGGGCCGACCTTGAATCGGCCGCCAGCGACCTGAATGCCGCTTGGGGAATCCACACAGTCGGGCAGCCGGTGAAAACCCTGCTGCTGGTTTCCAAATCGGATCATTGCGCCAACACACTGCTATATGGCGCCCGCCGGGGCGAATTGCCGATCGAGCCGGTCGGCATTGTTTCGAACCATAGGTCGCTGGAAGCCGGGTTCGCCCATTGGAACCTGCCTTTCTTTCACGTCCCTGTAACGGCGGAGACAAAAATCGCCGCTGAGCAGCGCATGTTCGACCTCGTTGAGGAGACCGGCGCCGAACTGGTTGTGCTTGCCCGTTACATGCAGGTATTGAGCAATGATGCCTGCACACGCCTGGCCGGACGCTGCATCAACATCCACCACTCTTTCCTGCCGAGCTTCAAAGGGGCCAAGCCTTACCATCAGGCCCATGCGCGCGGCGTGAAAGTGATTGGCGCGTCAGCCCACTATGTGACGCCCGATCTCGACGAAGGCCCGATCATCACGCAGGCGACGGAAGGCATAGACCATTCGTTCAGCCCCGCCGACATGATCGAATTGGGCCGCCATCTTGAAGGCACAGCCTTGCTGCGCGCCGTGAAGGCGCACGCCGAGCACAGAATATTCATCAACGCTGGCAAGACGGTGGTCTTTGCCCGATAGTCCCGACCCCACCGCTTCCGAGGAAACGACACAATGAAAATGAACGATTTTGAATTCACCAGCGAGAGCGTCTCCGAGGGACACCCGGACAAGGTTTCCGACCAGATCTCCGATGCCATCGTTGACCTGTTTCTTACCAAGGACCCGACAGCGAAGGTCGCCGTGGAAACGCTGACGACAACCAACCGCGTTGTCCTTGCCGGCGAAGTGCGCACGAATAACGGATCAGTCGTCACACATGACGAGATGATCCAGACGGCCCGCGATGTCGTGAAGAAAATCGGCTACGAACAGGACGGATTTCACTGGAAAAACATGGACGTCAACTGCTACGTTCACGGACAGTCCGCCGAGATTGCCCAGGGTGTTGAAGAAGGCCAGGGCCTGTTCTCCGAAGAAGGCGCAGGCGACCAGGGAATCATGTTCGGCTATGCCGCTGACGAGACACCTGAACTGATGCCGGCCACACTGGTCTATTCCCACCAGATCCTGCAGAAGATGGCTGCGCTGCGTCATTCGGGCGAGCGCCCTGAATTTGAACCTGACGCCAAGAGCCAGGTTACCCTGCGCTATGTTGACGAGAAGCCGGTTGGCGTGAACGCCATCGTTGTTTCGACCCAGCACAAGGAAAGCGCCACACTGGAAGAACTGCGCGAACTGGTTCGCCCGATCGTACAAGGCGTCCTTCCGGAAGGCTGGTTCCCGCCGGAAGACAAGTTCTACGTCAACCCGACCGGCAAGTTTGTGATCGGCGGACCCGACGGGGACGCTGGCCTGACGGGCCGCAAGATCATCGTCGACACCTATGGCGGCGCAGCCCCGCACGGCGGCGGTGCCTTCTCGGGCAAGGACCCGTCCAAGGTTGACCGTTCAGCGGCCTATGCCACCCGCTATCTGGCCAAGAACGTCGTAGCGTCCGGCCTCGCCAAGCGCTGCACGATCCAGGTGTCTTACGCTATCGGCGTGTCGCAACCGCTGTCAGTCTATGTCGACACGCACGGCACGGGCCTGGCGGATGAAGCGCGCATCGCCAAGACGCTGCGTGAACTGTTCGACCTTTCGCCAAAGGGTATCCGGACACACCTGAAGCTGAACAATCCGATCTATGCAGGCACGGCGGCCTATGGCCACTTCGGCCGCGATCCGGGCGCCAATGGCACGTTCACCTGGGAAAAGACGGATCTCATCGACGAACTGAAGCGCCTGATCAATTAGGTTGACCCCGGCGCTTCGGCGCCGGGATTTCACATTGCAATCGTGATCTTGTCGATGCGGGCGCGCTCCTCGCCGCCGCAGACGATGCTGATTGCATCGCGTTTGCCCTTGCTGATCGGTTCACGATAACTCGCATGTCCGGGCACGGCAGGGCCGCCCAGCGACAATTCAAGCGTCAGCAGGCCCGGCTGGTCAGACACCACGGGCGTCAACAGCCACGGCCTGTCATCGTCAAGCGACACAGCCACGATCATCTTGTGACTGCCCGATCCCACTTTGGGCATCTGGTCCACCCAGGCTGTTGCGCGTGCAACCGTTGGGCAGTCTGTAACAGGTTCGGGGCTCATCATGTTGCTCCACAGTGTGCAGGCGCCGAGCGGTGCCAGCAGCAATGACAGGACGACCGGGCGCCTCACCACTTCGTCCCCACGGCAAACCAGGCGACGCTTTCATCATCCGATCCGCTGATATGGTTGGGCGATGTCGACAGCGCTGCCGAGGCTTCGCCCGTCCAGTCGCCGAACAGGTTAAATCGGTAGCGGGTTTCGTAATCGATCTGGCGGCCACTTGGCGTCAGACCCGCCTCAATGTCCGACTGCAGGATCTGCCCCCGGTCATCAATGCCTGTGGGTGCGAGGAAGCTGATCGTGCCGGCCTCGGCACGGCGCGGCTGGGCAACGACGAAGCTGAGTGCACCGGGGCCTGCAGGATGCGTGGCACCCACAGACCAGCGACTGGTCCAGATATCCTGCGTGTCGATACCAGGCAGATCGACGCTGGCCATTTCCATGCCTGAATTCAGGGTCAGGCGTCCGAACGGGTTCCATTCGCCTTCGAGCGAATAGGCCGTCATGGCCGCCTGATCGGTTTCGCCGAAGCGGTTCTGCAAGCTGCCGCCTAACGCGGTTTCATCATCGGAGGCTGAAGATATCCCCGCCCGGAACGACCAGAACCTCGCATCACGCCCGACGCTGACACCGGTCAGGGAGCGTGCATCTTCGGTCGCGGTGAAAAGGTCCATTGTCAGGCCGAATTCAATCTCGTGGCTGATGCGCGCCCAATTGCCACTGGTCGAGAAGGCGTTGCCGATGCCAGGTTCGTTAAACAGGGTCACATCCGGCGCAAGGCGTGAAATGCCGCCGCCACGGCCGAACTCGACCTCGCCGCCATTAAAGCGGTAGACCGCCTGGAAGTTGGTGACGGGCTCTGCCTGATAAGGGGCCAGCCGGTCTTCCTGCACACGCGGCGTGAACCAGGAAAAGGACAGGTCGCCAACGGCGATGCCACGCGACTGGCTGGCGGCCCAGTTGGCGCGCGTGTTCATGTCGACCACCCGCGACCCGAGCAGGCCCTTCGGCAGGCTTTTCGCCGTTGCGTCGGCATCCAGACGGAAACCGCGATCATATTTGTCCTGGAACACGAGGCCATTGAAGGCCCCGGAATTGGTCGCCCAGTCGCCAAACGCACCGCCCGACGGTGCCAGCGCCTCGCCAAGGTTGACCTTGCCGACCGAGATACTGAGGCTCTGCTGGCCCTGCGGGCGAAACGCCTCGACCAGGTTCATGATGCCGACACCCGACACCGAGTCAGCGCCTGCACCGGCCACCTCGCCGGTGATAAGATCCGGGGTCGCGTCAACATAATCGTCTGCTGTCTCGAGCAGGATCTGCAAAGCCAGCTCCGGATTTTGCTTCAGGTTCGGGAACGCATCCAGCAGCAGCGCAAGCGCACCAGCCACATAGGGAGCCGAAAAAGAGGTGCCTGACACGCGGTAATAGTCACCGTCGGAATCCAGATCGTTACAACCGGATGTGTTCGGCGGCACGCAGGGCAGCAAGTCCGGATTGGTAATGTCGTCATCGAGCCCGGTCGTGACAACGCCTTCACCGGGGGCCATCAGGTAATAGTTCTTCGCCGCGTTACCGGCCCGGTTCGAGAAATCGGAAATCTTGCGGGACGTGTCGATCGACCCGACCGCGACGACACGGCCGAGCGAGGCGGCCTGGCCGGCAATATAGGCCGGTTCGGATGGTGTCTGGCCAACAGCGTCAACCGGATCGCCCATGTCGTCTGTTCCGGCAGGCTCGGCATCATTACCAGCGGAGATAACGACGAGAATTCCGGCCTGCGCCGCGCGCCTGACAGCGTTCTCGAGTGTCGGATCGTTATCAACCTCGCCACCCAAGGACATGTTGATAATGGTGACGCCCTGCGCAATCGCATAATCAATCGCCTTGACGAGGTTGCTGTCGGCAAACGTGCACCCTTCATCCTCTCCAGTCCGGGCACAGCTGCCTGGCGAATCGGCGCGGATATCGAGGACGGACGCCTCATAGGCGATGCCCTGGATCCCGTTTGCCACGTTGTCGTCCACTGTCGTGTTGAAATCGTCCTGGCGTACCGCGGCAATGATGCCGGTTACCAGCGTACCGTGACCGCCCGTATCGATGTCGTCCGACTGGCGAATCTGCGTGATCGAGTTTCCTGCCGCGTCATATCCGGGACAAGCGGAACTGGCACAAACATCATACGTCGTGATCGAAGCGCCGATGAAATCGGGGTGATCGGTGATCGAGCCGGTATCAATCACCGCGACCTTTATCCCCGCGCCTGTCGCGCCGAGCGCATAGGCAGATGAGGCGCCAGTCAGCGGTAATCCGACCGTCGCATTGTACTCGCGCGTCTCGAAGGCAGCCGGTTGCGCAATCGTAGAAGGAAATGGCGGTGCCGGTGGCGCGGGAGGCGGTGGTGGCGGCGGAGGGGGGGGCGAAAGGGGTGTCACGGCGCTGCCGCCGCCCCCGCCACCTGCGCACGCCCCCAGCATCAATCCTGTCGGCACCAGAAAGGCGGCCGTCAGTACCAGTCGAATCGACGTCATGCAGTTTTTTTCGTAGCCGGCCACACTGCGCTCCTGAGTCTGTTGATGCCTAACCGTCCAATGCTGGACCAGATGGTTGGTTTACCCTGTTAAGAAAGCGTTGCTTTGCTGCATCCGGGTGTCAAGGCAGCCAAAGCGGCAGACGCCGACCGATTACAGTCCGGCCGGGCCTGGCACCCATTCTGAGGCTGGATATTTCGGGGCGTCTCTGAGATAACAGCCGTGTGGTGTGAGTCGTGCTTACCCACGACTGAATCAGATCTAGCGGGAACGGCGCCGTCCATGAAAATTTATCCTGTAATCATGTGTGGCGGCTCCGGAACGCGCCTGTGGCCCGTCTCGACGTCACGCACGCCAAAGCAGTTCGTGAACCTTGTGTCAGACACATCGCTGTTTCGACAGACGGTCGCACGATTGACTCCCGGCGAGGATGGACTCGATCTGGCCCCGCCCATTGTCATCAGCAATGCCCGCTATCTTGACCTCATCAATGTACAGCTTGAAGCGGACGGCATTTCGCCCCTCGCCATCCTGCTGGAACCCTGTGCACGCAATACGGCGGCCGTGGCAGCCGTCGCGGCAGACTTTGTCGGCCGGATTGATCCGAAGGGCCTGGTCCTTCTGTTGCCTTCCGACCATTTAATCGGCGATCCAGCCGCTTTCCGGAAGGCCATTACAGACGCCGTGGCGATTGCCGAGGCAGGCCGCATCGTGACCTTTGGCATATCGCCCGACAGGCCGGAAACAGGCTTTGGCTATATCAAGGCTGGCGAACAGATCGGGCCATCGGCACATGCCGTGGCATCCTTCCGCGAAAAGCCTAACCATACGACGGCGCTCTCCTACCTGGCCGATGGCAACTATTCCTGGAATGCGGGCATCTTCATGTTCCCGGCCAACCTGATGTGCGCCGAACTGGAGACCCATGCCCCGGATGTCCTTGCCAGCGTAAAGTCCGCACTGGACAAGACAAAGCCAGATGGCTTGGTCCACCAGATCGACGAAACCGCGTTTTCCGAAGTGCGCTCCATCTCGATCGACTATGCCGTCATGGAGCATACACAGAACGCGGCCGTGTTTGGTCCGCTGTCATGCGCATGGAGCGATGTCGGCACGTGGCCAGCTGTGGGCGACCTGCAGACATCCAGCGGACCGGTTCAGCCGATACTGATCGATACCGAGAATTGCACTATTCATTCCGAGCAGGGAGCGCTGGTTGCCGCACTTGGCGTGGAAGACCTGGTCATCGCTGTCCATGATGGCAGCGTGCTGGTCATGTCAAAATCACGTGCGCAGGATGTCAGCCTCGTGATCGAAGCCCTGAAAGTGCGCGGACTGACCGACCAGTACTAGCCCGTCAGCTAAATTCGACACGTTCCTGCGAGAAGTAGAAGAGCGAACGCGTCTCCTCGTCAATGTCATCACTCGACGCCAGAAGCAGCTTTTGCATGGCATGCTTGCGGTCCTTCAGCGCATGATCGAAATCCGCTTCGATCAGCCGGTCGACGCCGGTGGAGATCATCGCGTCACGCACTTCCATATAGAGGGTCAGCGAGCCGCCAAGGAACATGGATTCATAAGCGATCTTGCTGGCAATCTTGTCATGGATATCGCTGTACTGGAGCTGGCGCTCCATGGTCGATTTGCGCTTGGTGATGAAATCGATCTCGTGGCGATATTGGGGGTGCCTCAGATAATAGTTTTTCAGCGCGATCATGTCCGTGTCGATCTTGCTCTGGATCGCATCCGGCAAATCATCACTCAGTATAATGACAATATCAATATCCGACCCCTTGACCATCTCACCGGAAACAAGGTGCTCACGCGGCTCGTTGTGAGCGAGAAAATACGCGAGGTCGCCCGCGATGAAGGCGCACATGGACGAGCGGATTTCACGCGGCAGGTCCAGGAATAGCGATTTCATCACCTGCTGGGCCAGCGCGATCTTCTCGCGGCTGATCTCGCGGTGCATGTTTGACAGGGTTCCCTGACGCTCGATCATCTGATCGCGTTGGCCCGGCAGGCCGAACAGCGAGAATGACAGGAAATCCCGCAGGATGGATGGGCTGAGCCGCACCTGATCGTCGCGCGTAATGTCGAAGCGCAGATAGTAGCTGGCGAAGTGGGAAACGTGCAGCGCCCGGCTTTGGTAACAGGCCTGCCAAAGGGCCAATACGGGAATATCCGGCAAGGCAGCAGCCAGCTCCTTGCCGATCATCGGCCCCTGCGTGTTCAGGAGATCGACGATCTGGGCCTCGACCAGCGTAATATCGGGAGCGGACATGGCAATTCTTCCAGAAAGGGTGACGCGGACCTTATTGGGCGGATTTGTCCAGCAAAGCCAGTAGATAGGGCTGGTAATCATTGCTGTAGCGTCGCGCGAGACCCTCCAGCGCGCGGGAATCGATGAAGCCTTTGCGCCAGGCGATCTCCTCAAGGCAGGCGATCTTTATGCCCTGGCGCTTTTCCAGTGTCTGCACGAAATGCGACGCCTCCAGCAGGCTGTCAAACGTGCCGGCGTCGAGCCAGGTCGCCCCACGCGGCAGTTTTGTCACCAACAGGTCGCCGCGCTTCAGATAGACATTGTTCACACAGGATATCTCGACCTCGCCGCGCGGCGACGGCTCGACGGATTTGGCAATTTCGACAACGTCTGCATCGTAGAAATAGAGTCCGGTAATGGCCTGATTGCTGCGCGGCACGGCGGGCTTTTCCTCGATCGAGAGCGGCTTGCCCTCTGGCGACAGTTCCACAATGCCGAACCGTCCAGGGTCTGGAACCTGATGCGCGAAAACGCAGGCACCCTTCGTGAGAGCGGCGGCATTCTGCAACTGGCCGGACAGGCCGGCGCCGTAATAGATATTGTCCCCCAGTGCGAGCGCTGACTGGCCCCCGTCAATGAATGACTCACCGATGATGAAGGCGTCGGCCAGTCCGCGCGGTTCGTCCTGTACGGCATACTGGAACTCGACGCCCCATTGTGCGCCATCACCCAGAACCGCCTTATAGGAGTCAAGGTGCTCGCCATTCGTGATGATCAGCATTTCCCGAATTCCCGCCAGCATCAGCGTGGAGATCGGGTAGTAGATCAGCGGCTTGTCATACACCGGCAGCAGGTGTTTCGAGACGCCGCGCGTAACGGGATAAAGCCGCGAGCCAAGGCCGCCAGCCAGCACGATACCTTTCATGCGTTTGCAATCTCCTGAATGAGGACCGGGACGGTTTCCTCCAGCCCGTCTTGCCATGATGGCAGGGTGATCCCGAATACATCGGTGGTGCGTGTCATGTCGAGGCGCGCATTCAGCGGGCGTTTGGCGGGCGTGGGATAGGCCGATGTAGGCACGTCATTCACCGCAGCAACGGGCCCGCCATGACGCGCACTGGACATAAAGATATCGCGCGCGAGACTCGCCCGGTCTGTCTCGCCTTGCCCGGCGAGGTGATAGGTGCCCCAGGCGTCGAAGCCCGGCGCACTTATTTGCCGGGCCATATCGAGCAGAGCCGCGGCAAGGGCCGGCGCATGTGTCGGACAGCCAATCTGATCAGATACGACCGAAACCTCATCGCGCGTACTCGCGAGCGACAGCATGGTCCGCACGAAATTGTGCCCGAAACGCGAGAATATCCAGGACACGCGCACGATGAGATGATCGCTGTGCATTTCGGCAACGACCCGTTCGCCATCCAGCTTGGTCTGGCCATAAGTGCAGATCGGGTGCGTGGCATCATCAGACCGGTAGGCACGCGGCAGCTCTCCGTCGAAGACACAGTCGGTCGACATGTGGATCAGCGGGACGCCCCGCTCCCGGCAGGCAAGTGCCAGGGCGCGCGGGCCATCAACGTTCAAAATCCGGGCTTCATCGGGCTCCGATTCGGCCTTGTCGACCAGCGTGAAGCCGCCAGCATTGATCACCGACAGGGGCGCGTGCCGATCGAGCGCCTGCGCCAGTGAAGACGGGTTTTTCAGGTCTGCGTCCGGGCGGCCCAGGCAAACCACACCCGTACCGCCGACATGTGCCAGCGCCTGTGCCATCTGGCCTGTTCGGCCAATCACGAGAACCGGGCGCACTGCCATATATCAGGCCTCAACCTTGCCGAGCCGGTCACCCGAATAGACACCCTCGCGCAGCGGCCGCCACCACGTTTCATTGGCAAGATACCAGTCGACGGTGTCGGCAAGGCCTTGCTCAAACTGACGCGCAGGAGACCAGCCAAGCTCCCGCTTGATCTTGCTGGCATCAATTGCGTAGCGCTGGTCGTGCCCCGGACGGTCTGTGACGAACGAGATCAAGTCCGCATACGACTTTCCGGTTGGGCGCCGCGCATCGAGCAAGGTGCAGATCTGGCGGACAATATCGATATTGGTCTTTTCACTGTTGCCGCCGACCGCGTAGCTCTGGCCCGGCACGCCCGCCTCGGCAACGCGCACGAGGGCGTCCGCATGGTCTTCAACGTGCAGCCAGTCACGCACGTTCAACCCGTCGCCATAGACTGGCAGCGGCTTGCCATCGAGCGCATTGAGCAAAACGAGTGGAATGAGTTTTTCGGGAAACTGGCGCGGGCCATAGTTGTTGGAACAGTTGGAAACAACAACAGGCAGGCCATAGGTCCGATGCCATGCCTGGGCGAGATGGTCTGCACCGGCCTTGGTCGCCGAATAGGGCGAGGACGGATCATATGCGGTGGACTCACTAAACAATCCCTCAGCGCCCAACGAGCCGAACACTTCATCCGTCGAGACATGCACGAACCGGAAGCCAGCAGATTTCGTTTCCTCGAAATGCGCCCGCGCGGCCTGCAACATTGCGAATGTGCCAATCAGGTTCGTCTGGACAAAGGCACCTGCCCCATCAATCGACCGATCAACGTGGGTTTCGGCGGCAAGGTGGAATATCACGTCTGGCGCTTCCATGTGCACGAGGTCCACCATGCGCGGCACGTCACAAATATCGGCCTTCACCAGCTTAAAGCGCGGATCGCTGTCCAGCGGCGCCAGCGAAGCCGGATTGGCGGCATACGTCATCTTGTCGACAACCGTGACCTGCGCGTCCGGCGACTGCATCAGGCGATTGCAAAGTGCAGAGCCGATAAAGCCTGCGCCACCCGTAACGAGGTACTTCATCGCCCTGCCCCGATCATGGCGGCCGGGAAAGGCACGCCGAGCCCGGACAGTGGCGGATGCTTGCGGTCACGCTCTGACAGCGTCAGGTCCGCGGCGGGCAGCGGCCAGTTGATGCCGAGCGCCGGATCGTCAAAGGCGAGTCCGCGATCAGCGTCCGGCGCGTAATAGGCGGTCACCTTGTAGGAAATCTCACAATCGGGCTCCAGCGTGCAGAAGCCGTGCGCAAAGCCTTCGGGTACAAACAATTGCTCTCCGCCCGCCGCCGTCAGTTCCGCACCCATCCACTGGCCAAAAGTGGGCGAGCCTTCACGAATGTCCACCGCGACATCAAGGATACGCCCGCGCGTACAGCGCACAAGCTTGGCCTGGGCAAATGGTGGCAACTGGAAGTGCAGGCCGCGCAGCGTGCCGACAGCCGCTGACAACGACGTGTTATCCTGCACGAAGGCGCAATCGATTCCAGCATCTGCATAAAGGCGCGCATTGAACGTTTCGGAGAACCAGCCCCGATTGTCACCGATACGCGCCGGACGGATGTGAATCACATCCTTAAGCACGGCGTCGGGGCGAAATTCTGGCTTCATAAGAGCGCTCGTCAGCTGTTGCAGCAGGCCTCTGCTTTCGGTCGTGGCCTATAGCATGAACTGCTGTTCCCGCAACGCGCGAAGGTCATTCCACCGTGACGGACTTGGCCAGGTTGCGCGGCTGGTCAACATCCGTGCCCTTGGCCACTGCAACGAAATAAGCCAGCAGCTGCATCGGAATGGCCGCCAGTATCGGCATGGCGATTTCATCGGAATCCGGCATGCGAATCACGTGATCGGCCCGGTTGCCAGCCAGCTTGATACCCTTGTCGTCGGACACGAGAATGATCCGTCCGCCGCGCGCGCGCACCTCTTCCACGTTGGAGAGTGTCTTTTCGAACAGTTCATCATAGGGCGCGATCACGACAATCGGCAGATCCTGTTCGATCAGGGCAATCGGGCCATGCTTCAGTTCACCGGCAGCGTAGCCCTCGGCGTGGATATACGACACTTCCTTCAGCTTCAGTGCGCCTTCCAGCGCCAGCGGGAAGTAGCGGCCCCGGCCAAGGAACAGCACGTCCTTCGCCTTGGTCAGCGTCTGGGCAATGGCCTTGATCTCCGCTTCGGATTCCAGCGCCTCCGACACCTTGCGCGGCAGCGACAGGAGGCTTTTCACGTAACGCGCCTCATCACCTGCTTTCAGATGGCCACGTGCCTTGGCCGCCGACAGGGCCAACACTGCGAGAACGGCAAGTTGCGCGGTGAACGCCTTGGTCGAGGCTACACCAATCTCTGGCCCGGCATGGGTGGGCACGATAGCCTTGGCTTCACGCGCAATCGAGCTTTCCGGCACATTCACCACAGCTATCGCGGGCGACTTATTGTCCCGGCAATAGCGAAGCGCCGCCAGCGTATCGGCCGTTTCGCCCGATTGGCTGACGAAAAGCGCCGGTCCGGTGACTGGCAGCACAGGCTTGCGATAGCGAAATTCGGACGCAATGTCGGTTTCAACGGCCAGCTTGGCGATCTGCTCGAACCAGTATTTCGCCGTCATCGCAGCGTAGTAGGCTGTACCACAGGCAATCGCGACGGCGCGATCCGCCCCAGCAAATATCTGCTCGGTCGCTTCACCGGCCTGGATCGTCTGCGTTGCCTGATCGATATAGGGCAGGATCGAGCGGGCCAGCGATTCCGGCTGCTCGTGCACTTCTTTCAGCATGAAGTGATCATACTCGCCGCGCTCGATTAGCGCATCATTCACGGCAGATGTCACGCGGGGACGATTCACCCGTTCGCCACGCGCGTTACGAATATCAACACTGTCAGGGCGCAAGACCGCCCAGTCGCCTTCTTCCAGATAGGTCACGTCGCGTGTCAGCGGGGCCAGCGCGATGGCGTCAGACCCGAGATACATCTCGCCTTCGCCATAACCCAGCACCAGCGGGCTGCCCTTGCGGGCGCCCATCAGCACGCTTTCCTCGCCGGAAAAGATGACCGCGAGCGCGAATGCACCATGCAACTGGCCGAGGGTGGCCTCAAACGCGTCGACAGCGCTCATGCCGCCTTTCATGTTCTGGTCGATCAGCTGGGCGATGACTTCACTGTCAGTTTCAGATTCGAATATGCGACCCGCAGCTTCAAGGTCTGCGCGCAGGTCACGGAAATTCTCGATGATGCCATTGTGCACAATCGCCACGTCGCCCGACATGTGCGGGTGGGCGTTCGTCTCGTTCGGCTTGCCATGCGTGGCCCACCGCGTATGCGCGATGCCTGTCGTGCCATCCAGAGGCATTTCGTCGAGCCGGGCCTGCAGGTTGACGATCTTGCCCTTGGCGCGGCGGCGTTCGACCTTGCCCAGGCTGGAAATGGCAATCCCGGCACTGTCATAGCCCCGATACTCAAGGCGTTTGAGGCCATCGATCAGCCGTCCTGCAACAGGTTCTGATCCCGCAATCGCAACAATTCCGCACATACTCTACCTCCACGAATCTGATCGTGTAGTTAGACCTGCTCATTCAGTCTGAATAATGACAGTTTGTTGGGAATTGCGACAATCACGCGGCATTCCTAGAAAAACCAGCATATGTTCAAGACAGTGGAGCCAGTAACCTCGATCACGACTGTATAGCAGCCCTTACAAGTGTGTTTGGTACCGTTTGCGCCCTTCCATCCCCATTCTTTGGGCTCTAGGACGACGCAACGCAAAAAAGGATGTTTCGACCCTTGGCAAAAATGACCCATCTCGACCGCCTCGAAGCCGAAAGCCTGCACATCATGCGGGAAGTCGCTTCGGAATGCGAAAATCCCGTCATGCTGTATTCGGTGGGCAAGGATTCCGCTGTCATGCTGCATCTGGCAATGAAAGCGTTCTATCCGTCGCGTCCGCCCTTCCCGCTGATGCATGTCGATACGACGTGGAAATTCAGCGAAATGATCGAATTCCGTGACCGCAAGGCCAAGGAAATGGGCATGGACCTGCTGGTCCACATCAATGAAGACGGCGTGCGCGATGGCATCGGCCCGTTCACGCATGGTTCGGCTCTGCATACCGACGTGATGAAGACGGCGAGCCTCAAGCAGGCGCTCGACAAATACAAGTTTGATGCAGCCTTTGGCGGTGCACGTCGCGACGAGGAAAAGTCCCGCGCCAAGGAGCGCGTCTTTTCGTTCCGGTCCGCTGAACACCGCTGGGACCCGAAGAAACAACGGCCCGAACCGTGGAACCTTTTCAATACCCGCATCCATCAGGGCGAGAGCATTCGCGTGTTTCCGCTGTCGAACTGGACCGAACTCGACATCTGGCAATACATTCGGCGCGAACAGATCGAAATCGTCCCGCTTTACTTTGCCGCGCCGCGCCCGGTCGTAAACTGGAATGGCGTCGATATCATGGTCGATGATGACCGGATGCCCGAAGAACTGGCTAAAACAGCCGTCCTGAAATCTGTCAGGTTCCGCACGCTGGGTTGTTATCCGTTGACCGGCGCCGTCGACAGCACAGCGACAACACTTGAAGAAATCATCCAGGAAATGCTGCTGACCACCACGTCAGAGCGCCAGGGTCGCGTCATTGACGCCGATCAGGCTGCGTCCATGGAGAAAAAGAAACAGGAAGGCTATTTCTAGATGCGCCTCACCGACAATCTCATCGCCTCAGACATTGGCGCCTATCTGCAAAAGCACGAGGACAAGTCCCTCCTGCGCTTCATTACCTGCGGCAGTGTTGATGACGGCAAGTCGACCCTGATCGGCCGGCTACTCTACGATTCCAAGATGATCTTCGAGGACCAGCTGGCCTCGCTGGAAGCTGATTCCAAACGCGTCGGCACGCAAGGCGAAAACATCGACTTTGCCCTGCTGGTCGATGGCCTTGCAGCAGAACGCGAACAGGGCATCACGATTGATGTCGCCTATCGTTTCTTTGCCACCGACAAGCGCAAATTCATCGTCGCCGACACACCCGGGCACGAACAATACACGCGCAACATGGCAACCGGCGCCTCAACCGCGGACGTCGCCATCCTCATGATCGACGCGCGCAAGGGCATACTCACCCAGACACGCCGCCACAGCTTCATCACCACGCTGCTGGGTATTCGCCGCCTCGTTCTGGCGGTGAACAAGATGGACCTCGTCGATTACAACCAGCAGGTCTTCGATGACATCGTCGACGATTTCCATGATTTCGCAGACGAACTGGCAACCGATCTGGAAGTGGAGGCCATTCCGATGTCCGCCCTTGCCGGTATCAACATTACAGAACGTTCCAGCGAAACCGACTGGTATGATGGTCCCAGCCTGATGGAATACCTGGAGACCGTGCCGATCGGTGACAAGCGCCTCGGTGCGCCGTTCCGCATGCCGGTCCAGTGGGTCAATCGCCCGAACCTGGACTTCCGCGGCTTCTCCGGCCAGATCGCCGCTGGCGTGGTCAAGCCTGGCGACCGCATCAAGACCCTGCCCTCCGGCCGTGTGTCGACCATCACACGCATCGTCACGGCGACGGGCGACCTGGACGAGGCCGTCGCTGGCCAGTCGGTCACGCTGACGCTGGCCGATGAAGTCGACAGCTCACGCGGCGACGTCATCGTTTCCGCTGACAACCCGGCCGAAGTGTCAGACCAGTTCCAGGTCCGCGTGCTGTGGATGAGCGACACACCGCTCCTGCCGGGGCGTCGTTACCTGCTCAAGATCGGCGCCAAGACCGTGACCGCCACGATCAACGCCCCGAAATACGGCATAGACGTGAACACGCTGAACGATGTGCCGGCCAAAACCCTGGAACTGAACCAGATCGGCGTGACCACCCTGTCGCTCGACCAGGCCATCGCATTTGATCCGTATGATGATAACCGTGAAATGGGCGGATTCATCCTGATCGACCGCCAGACGAATGACACGGTCGGCCTCGGCCTGATCGACTATGCCCTGCGCCGCGCCTCGAACATTCACTGGCAGGCCATCGACATCGACCGGACCGTACTCGCCGAGCAGAAGGGCCAGAAGCCAGCCGTGCTCTGGTTCACCGGCCTGTCGGGTTCGGGCAAGTCGACCATTGCGAACGCGCTGCAGAAGCGCCTCTTCGCGCTGGGCAAGCACACCTTCATCCTGGACGGCGACAATGTCCGCCATGGCCTCAACCGCGACCTTGGCTTTACCGATGCAGATCGCGTCGAAAACGTGCGCCGCGTGTCCAATGTCGCGCGCCTGATGAGCGATGCCGGTCTCATCACTCTGGTTTCGTTCATCTCCCCGTTCCGCGACGAACGCCAGATGGCACGAAATCTGATGGCGGATGGCGAGTTCATCGAGATTCACGTGGATACGCCGCTTGATGTTGCAGAGCAGCGTGATGTGAAGGGCCTCTACAAGAAAGCCCGTGCCGGCGAGATCAAGAATTTCACCGGAATCGACAGCCCCTACGAGCCTCCGCTCAACCCGGAGCTGCGCATCAACACGGTCGGCCAGTCACCCGAAGAAGCCGCTGAGGAAATCCTCGGCTTCCTGCAGGAGAGAGGCTTCCTGGCAGACTAGGAAACAGCATGGCTGGCGGGTCGCCCCCGTCAGCCATTCATCTCCTTGGCCCACAGCGCCTGCATTTCCTCTGGCGACACCTCGCGCACAGTCGTCGCCAGTGACCACGTGTATCCGAACGGGTCCACCAATGTGCCTGTGCGGTCTCCGAAGAACTGGTCTTTGACCGGGCGAACTTCAGTGCAACCCAGCTTCAGGGCTTCTGCAAACATCGCATCGACATCGGCGACGCTGATATGAAGCTTGACGGGCGATCCACCCAATGTGTCCGGACTGACCGCGCCGAAATCCGGATACTCGTCAGACAGCATGACCATGGAATCCCCGAACTGAAGCTCTGCGTGCCCAATGCGGCCGTCTGATGGATCGACAAGGGCGAACAATTCGATCGCACCGAAGGCCTTCTTGTAGAATTCGATCGCTTCGCGGGCGCCCTTTACGGCAAGATAAGGCGACAAACTCCGGCAGGCAGTGGACTGAGGCATGACTTTCTCCTTGCAATATTCAATTACGTTACGTACCGTTTCGAAATGAGTAAAGCAAAATCTTCCGCCGCCTCGAAAAATCCCGGGCGACCCCGCAGTGAACGGGCTCGACAGGCCATCCTCAAGGCAGCGCGAGACATTATCGAAGAACTGGGTCCCACCCGGCTGACGGTCGAAGGGGTCGCCAGCCGCGCAGGCGTCGGCAAGCCCACGATCTACAGGCACTGGGCCAATGCCCAGGAACTGGCCATGGCCGCCTTCGTCGACCTGGCAGACCCGCAGGCAACGGAGACAGTCGGTACATCCACCCTCGATGACCTGCGCACCCTGCTCAGGGACATGATTGCGCGCCTTGATTCACGGCGTGGCCGCCAGATGGCCCTGATGCTGGCAGGGGCTGAACCCGAAAGCGAGCTGTTCAAGGCTTTCAGCAATCGCGTGATGATGGATGGACGCCGGCGCGGCGCGGCGATCCTCGACGCGGTGAAGGCACGCGGTGAAATCCGTGATGATGTCGATACGGGTCTCTGTCTCGACCTGATCTTCGGCGCCGTCTTCCTGCGGCTGTTGCTGGACCATGCGCCCCTGGGCGATGCCTTGGCCGATGATGCCATTGCGCTGGTGCTCAAGGGCGCCCTTGATCCACTTTAGGGCCTTCCCCAACGTACCGTCTCGAAATGCCCGGCCCGGCAGGCTAAGCCCGTTGCAGACACAGGAATGCAACAGGGAGCGCGCATCATGGCCAAGGGAGATATACCCGTCCTCGTCGGCGTCGGACAGAGCCTCAGCCAATGGGATGGCACCGCAGGCGCAGAAGGCGCACCGTCACCGCTGTCGCTCATGGTCGATGCCTCCAAGGCCGCCCTTGCGGATGTTGGCGCGGCGAATGTCGCCGCCGCCATCGACACGATTGCCGCCGTGCGCATCTTCGAAGATTCCGTCGGAGCCAACCACCACCCCCACGGCCACAATACCAACCTGCCCGGCACCCTGGCCCGCGACATCGGCGCCAGCCCTCAGCGCCTGATCTACGAAACAGTTGGCGGCCAGAGCCCGCAGGCATTGATGAATGAAATGGCTGCCCGCATCCATGCCGGCGAGGTCGAGGTTGCGCTGATCTCCGGGTCCGAAGCCAATCGCGCATCCAAGGGCGCACGCCGCAACAAGGTCGAGATCAACTGGGCCGATGAGACCGATGCCCCTTTCGAGGATCGCGGCATGGGCCCGATGCTGCTGAGCCGGGAAGAAATCAAGCACGGCCTTGTCGCGCCTGCCTATTTCTATGGCCTGTTCGAGAATGCGATTGCCGCCCGCGAAGGTGAATCGCGCAGCCAGCACCGCCGCGCCATGGCCGAACTGTTCCAGCCGTTTTCCGCCGTCGCCGCGAAAAACCCCATGTCGCAATTCCCGGTCGAACACAGCATTGAATTCCTGTCGACGCCGTCACGCGAAAACTATGAATATGCCGATCCATTCCTGAAATGGTTCATCGCGCAGGACGCCGTGAACCAGGGCGCAGCCGCCATTTTGATGAGCGAATCAAAAGCCGACGCGCTTGGCGTACCTCAGGAAAACCGCGTCTACCTGCACGGTGGTGGCGAAGCCGGTGACGACCATATCTCGGTACGTCCCATGCTCGACGGTTCATGGGCCATGCAACAGGCGCTTGATCGCGCGCTTGACCAGGCGGGCGTCACCAGCAGCGACATCAAGCACTTCGACCTCTACTCCTGCTTCCCGTGCGCCGTCTTCTCCTCAACCGCCGCACTCGGCATCGACTGGAAGAATGATACACGCCCGTTCACGCTGACAGGCGGGCTTCCGTTCTTTGGTGGGCCCGGCAACAATTACTCCCTGCACGGAATTGCCGAAATGTCGCGCAAATTGCGCAAGTTCCCCGGCGATCTCGGCCTGGTGCTGGCGAATGGTGGCTGGATGACCAAGGAAGCCGCTGGCGTCTATTCCACCACGAAGCCAAAGGGGTTCACGCCCGCCGCGCCCGCTGCCAAGGCCACCGGGCAGGTTGTCCTGTGCGCCGAAAATTGCGACGCCACGCTCGAAACCTTCACTGTCACCCATGGCAAGGCCGGGCCGGAGAACGGCATCATCTTCGCACGCCTCGCCGATGGCCGCCGCGCCCTTGCACGGGCCACGCCCGACGCACTCGCTGTGCTGCGCGAAGATGCCAGCCCGGTGGGCCGCAAGGTGAAGATCACGGTAGACGGCGAAGTCGGCACATTTGATTTCGCCTGATAGCGCGTCTTGGTACGCGGGATCGCTGGCCCAAACGCCGGCGGTCCCCGTTCCAGCCTGACATCGCAGCCTTCGGACTCTTGCCCGGCTTTGCAACATGTCCCAATGTCAGCCCATGACGACACACTTCCACAGGATAGGCGTAATCGGCGGCGGTGCCTGGGGCACGGCCATCGCCCAGATGCTTTGCCGCGAGGGCCAGGAGGTCATCCTCTGGTGCCTCGAGGCAGAGGTTGCTGAGGCAATTAATACCGGTCACGAGAATACGGTCTTCCTGCCCGGTGTCCCACTGAAGCCGGCTTTGCGTGCCACGACCAGTCTGGCGGATCTCTATGATCAGGACGCCCTGTTCGCTGTGGCCCCGGCCCAGCATACCCGCAAGACTCTGGCTGCCCTCAAGGACCACATCCGGCCCGGCACGCCCGTCGTCCTCTGCTCGAAGGGGATCGAGCTTTCGACAGGCAAGTTCATGACCGAAGTTCTGGCCGATGAATTGCCGGAGGCGAGCCCCGCGGTCATGTCCGGGCCGAGCTTCGCCATCGACGTCGCCAAGGGCCTGCCCACGGCGGTGACGCTGGCTGTCAAGGACGACGCCATCGGGTCTGAACTCATCCAGGCGATCTCGACTCCCACATTCAGGCCTTACCTTTCTGGTGACTTGCTCGGCGCTGAAATTGGTGGTGCCGTCAAAAACGTCCTCGCCATCGCCTGCGGTATCGCGCTCGGCAAAGGCCTTGGACGTTCCGCCCATGCCGCCCTGATCGCCCGTGGCAGCGCCGAGATGACGCGCCTCGCCCTCGCGCTGGGCGCCGAACGCGAAACCATGTCCGGCCTGTCGGGCCTGGGCGACCTTGTGCTGACCTGCTCGTCGGAAACGTCGCGCAACATGAGCTGCGGCCTGGCGCTTGGCCGGGGCGAAACGCTGGACAGCATCATGGCCGCCCGCAATGCCGTCACTGAAGGCGTCGCCACCGCCCCTGTTCTGCGTCGCCTCGCCAGCCAGCACCATGTCGACATGCCGATCTGCGATGCCGTTGCCGCCGTCATCGAAGGCGAAATCAGCGTCGATGAGGCCATCAAGACACTGCTGATGCGCCCGAATAAAGCCGAATCCGTCCTCGCCTGAGGCTTTCCCGGCGTCACATCTGGCCCCCGTCCGGTCCTGTGCTAGTCTTCGGCAAAACCGAGGAAACGCATCCATGTTGCAGAAAACCTATGAAGCCTTCGCCGTCGAGATCACCGACAAGGTCGCCCACATCAAGATGAACCGCCCCGAGGCGATGAACACGATGAACAAGGCGTTCTGGAACGAATTACCCGCCATCGTCCGCGATATCGACATGAATGCGCGCGCCCGCTGCATCGTCATCTCGTCCACCGGCAAGCATTTCTCGGCCGGCATGGACCTCGCCGTGTTCGGCTCGGGCGAAGGCGGCGGCAAGGTGGATCGCTACGTGGCAGCCGAAGCCTTCCGCTCGAACATTCGCCAGATCCAGTCCAGCTTCAACGCGCTGGAAGAGGCCCGCGTGCCGGTTCTCTTCGCCTTGCAGGGCGGCGTCATTGGCGGCGCGATCGACATGATCTCGGCAGGTGACATCCGCTGGTGCACCAAGGATGCCTTCTTCACGATCATGGAAACCAATATCGCCATGACAGCCGATGTCGGCACATTCCCGCGCTTGCAACGCTACATCCCTGAAGGCTGGGTCAAGGAAATGGCCTATACGGGCCGCCGCATCGATTCCGCCAAGGCCAAGGAAATCGGCCTCGTGAACGATGTGTTCGACACGCATGAAGATGTGCTGGCGCACGTGTTGGCCACGGCGAAGGAAATCGCGTCGAAAGACCCGCTGACCGTCACCGGCTGCAAGACGCTCATCAATTACGGGCGCGACCACAACACGGCCGACACGCTCGATTATATCGGCGTGTGGAATGCTGGCATGATCCCGCCGCCACACATGCAGGAAGCCTTCGCGGCACGCGCCGAAAAGCGCGACCCGGAATTCCCGGACCTGATGAAACTGCGCGATACGCCGATGTAGGCCTAGGCCGAAACGATCCGGTAAACGGCGGTCGCGTTCATCACGATCGCGTCGCCGCAATGGGCCGAGCCACCAGAGAACAATACGGTGCGGGTTTTGCGGTCGACCCGGGCGACGTATGTGGGCGTGCCGCGCACATCGGCGCCCGTCACGTCAATCGTTACGGAAACCAGTTCCACCTTGTCTGGCGCACAGCGTGTTTCGGCATCCGCGCGTATGGCCGCCATCAGGTCCAGCGCCAGCGCTTCATCGGCGCGCAGTCCGGTTTCGGTTCGCATCACGTATCCTCGTTCAAGTCAGCTGGCACCGATCTAGCCATCCCCGCCGCCATTGAAAAGAGCAACGCCGGGGCAACACGGTCCTGTGCACAGTGAAAGGCAACAAAAAAGCCGCCCTGCCGGGCGGCTCTGTTTGTTTTCGAATGTATCGGGAAAGCCCGATCAGGCGGCCATGACTGCCTTGATATCAGCATCCAGGTCATGACCGATCAGATCGCCCAGATGACCAAATCCTGTCATCTCGCACGTCTCTTCCATGAAGGTCGAGATGGATGGTAGCAAGTGGCCAATTGCTTTGTGGTCAAGGCCGATGGAATGCAGCGACGTGATCATGGTCTGCGCGACGACACGTTTGCCGCCGGGCGTTTGTTCGATCAGGCGGGCAATGATGCCGGTCGCTTCGCCGAACTCTGAGCCAGTACGGGCCGCAAGTGCGCGAGCGCCGGGAATGGCCTTGAACATTGCCGGTGCGAAGGGAGAAGCCTGTCGCTCAGCTGAATTCAAAACAATCCCCAGCGCCGTTTTAGCAGTAGGTTCCGGGAGTCCATTGATTTTAGCGATGTGCGCAATGAGAACATTCAGCATTAGCGTGGCACTCCTAGGATTAATGGCTCCGGAACCCCCATTAACCTCCCACATGCTTTCCCATTCGTTACCGCCACACCTGCGCGAACACCTGATTTGCGAAAGAGCGTTAAGCGCTGTTAGGTCGGGGTAAACAGGCGGGCATTTTTTGTTTACGCCTTATCCACAGAGCGAACTCGAAACGAATAAAAACAAGGCACGCTTCATGATCAGGATTGGAATCCTCGGCGCAGCAAAAATTGCACCTCCGGCACTCATAAAACCGGCCGCCCTGCGCGACGATTGCGAAGTGGTCACCGTCGCCGCGCGCGACGCTGACCGTGCCCACACCTATGCCGCCGAAAACAGCATTCCGGATATCGCCGATTCCTACGAGGCCCTGATCGCGCGTGATGACATTGATCTCATTTACAATGCGCTGCCGCCCCACCGCCATGCGGACCTGACCATCGCTGCCCTGGAAGCTGGCAAGGCCGTGCTTTGCGAGAAGCCGTTCGCCATGAATGCTGAACAGGCCGCCCGCATGACCGACACAGCACGGCGCACCGACCGCGTCCTGATCGAAGCGTTTCACTATCGCTTTCACCCGGCTTTCCAGCGCGTCTTCGATATCGTGCGCAGCGGGCGGCTTGGCACCCTCCGGCGCATCGACGCGGCGTTCGACGTGACCATACCTTACCGGCCCGGCGAACTGCGCCATACGCTGGAACTCGGCGGCGGCGCGCTGATGGATCTCGGCTGTTACCCGGTTCACTGGGTCCGCACGCTGGTCGGCGCCGAACCAGAGATCGTGTGGGCCACCGCCGAATGCGAGCGGCCCGGCGTCGACACACGCATGGCCGCCGAATTGAGGTTCCCGGGCGGGGAAACCGGCTCGATCCACACAACGATGGCGCCGGACACGAAATTCAACGCCTGGATACAGGTTGAGGGCTCTGACGGTCATCTGGAGATCAAAAACCCGATCCACCCCCACATGGGCCATGCCATTGCCACCACTCTCGGCGGCATGTCCCGCACCGTGACCGCACATGGTCAAACCACCTATGACCACCAGCTTGCGCACGTAATGGATGTGCTCGCCGGGCGCTCATACGCCTTGACGGGCGGCAGGGACTCTGTGGGAAACATGGCGGCCATTGACGCAATCTACCGCGCCGCAGGCCTGTCTCCACGCGGCGTGTAATCAGCCAGCGCTGGCCTGCGCCATACTGATCCAGCCTTCGACTTCCTCTTCCTCGAACTGCGCATCTTCCCACAGCACACGGTCACCCTGAGGCGTTGTCAGGAAGTCCATCGCCGACAGGAAAACATCCCGCGCCGACGCGCTCGCCAGATCAGCCGACGACCGGATACCGGCCCCGACAAGAATCTGCGCATCGTGCACCCGCAATCCGGGCACATCCATCATCAGGCGCGACTGGTCCTGCCAGTCGGTCAACGCTTCGGCGTCGATGTGGCGGGCGTTTAGCAGGTGGACCGTCTCGTCGATATCGCAGTCCATCAGATCGCCCACGTTGGTGATGCCCGCTTTGCCAAGCCGCCGTGCTGTTTTGCGGCCGATGGACGGCGCATCCACAATGGGCGATTCGCGTGTCAGCCGTCCGTGACCGCCGATCTCCGCAACCGGTTCGGCTTCAAGCTCGGCCTCCGCGACGGGAGCAGGCACTGGCGCTGGTGCTCGCTGAGGCGTTTCCTTTACGGGCTCTGGTTTCGGTTCAGGCTTCGCCGCAGCTTTAACTTCCGGCTTGGGCGCGGGCTTTGGGTCCGGCTTAGGCTCTGGCTTTGCTGCAGGCTTGGGTGCGGGTTTCTCGGCGACGGACTCCGCCTGAACCGGCTTGGCCCGTGCGGTACCGAGCGGCGCGAGTTCCTGCGCATCCAGTTGTTTCAGCGGCACGCGCAACACCTGTTTCGCATGGATTTTGCGGATGGCCTTGTCATCATCCGGCAGGGTTTTGATCACCTTGCCTGTCTTCTGGAATTCGGCGTACATCCGCTCGACCTGCCGCTTGTCACCCGCATCGGCGAGCTTCTTTGTCACCCAGCGCAGCGGGATATCCAGCGTCTCGATATAGCCCTGGATCGTCAGGTTCACCTTGGGCGGTGCAACGGCGGCTTCTTCAATGGCGCGCGTCATCAGCGTGGCCATGCCGGCGGTTGCATAGCCAACCAGATCAGCGACGATCTCCAGCATCGTCTCGTCGAGGCCCGCTGGCGGATCCTTTACACCGACATCCAGGTCATAGTGATCAATGAAAGTCTGGTAGTGCGGATGAGACCGTTCTGCGCCAGCCCGCACCATGTCTGAGACAAAGCCGACACCATCCGGTACATCCACATCGGGATAGCCGTTCGATTCAATTCGCAAAGCGATCTCGTCATGCGACTTGGCGATGCTCCATTCCACCGCGCGGTGGATGGCGCCTTCTTCCTCGGTCTGTCCGGTATGGAAGGGCTGCAGCGGGTCGGCATAATAATGGCTCAGCACGCCCAGTGCATAGGCCGCCTCGCTCCACTTCTTGTTCGCCAAAAGCTCAACCGCCTTGGCATACCATTCGGTCGCCTTGCCACGCGCGCCGCCCCATTCCCCTTCGGAAATGTGCAGGACGTGATTGCGGAAATCCTTGAACGTCGCGTCCGGCGCCTTGGCACCTTTCAGCAGGTGCTCATGGTGCACCAGGAATAGCGACTTCCACTTCTCACCGTCTTCGGTGCTGATCAGGTCCAGGGCGTTGAACGCAATGTGATGATGTGTCGACGTGCAGCGATGCGCACGGATAACCCGTTCCAGCAGGGACATGACGGGAACTCCAGTGAAGTGAATCTGATATCGATTCTGGCCTCACGAAGGTTACCGTGAAATTAACCCTTTGCAGCGGGTCACGGATTTCCTCCCGTCATGTGAAAATCATTGCCTATCGAACAGCAAAATCCGTCGGTTCCGTGCTCTTGCCCTTGGCATCTTTTTCGCCTTTGGCCTGGCCGTGCTTCTTCGCGCCCATAAAGCCGAAGATGTGTCCCGCAACCTTGCGCATCTGGATCTCTTCCGAGCCTTCAGTGATACGGTAGCGGCGATGGTGGCGATAGATGTGCTCGAATGGTGTGTGGCGTGAATAGCCCATGCCGCCATGGATTTGCATGGCCCGGTCAGCGGCGTTGCAGCACAGCCGGTTTGCCCGGTAATTACACATGGAAACCTTGTCTGACAGCTTGATCGCGACGTCGGGCTTGGACATCTGGTCCATCTCCCATGCCGTCTTAAAAATCAGCAGGCGGAGCATTTCGGCTTCCGAGACAAGCTCCACGACCGGGAACTGGATCGCCTGGTTGGTCGACAGTTTCTTGCCGAATGGCGCCCGCTTGTTGGCATAGTCAATCGACTCGTCGAGGCAGAACAGGGCTGCACCAACCGAACTTGCAGCCTGGCGAATACGATTCTCGTGAACGAAGTGCTGGGCCAGCGCAAGGCCACCTTCCGGCGGGCCAAACACGGCGCTGTCCGGCACCCAGACATCCTTGATGGTCAGTCGCGGGTGGTCGGTCGGCATGTTGAACGTCCACATGTATTCCAGAATTTCAATGCCAGGATCATCCGCTGGCACGAGCAGGCAGGTGATGCCCCGCGCATCGCCGTCCTCGCCGCTCGTGCGCGCGAAGCACATCATGTGCGTAGCATGGTGCATGCCGGTGATCCACATCTTCTCGCCATTGATCAGCCAGCCATCCTTGCCGTCTTTCTTGTGGCGCACAGCGCGTGTTTCCATATGCGTCGCATCAGAGCCGTGGTCCGGCTCCGTCAGGCCGAACGTCGCACGGAACTTGCCCTCAAGGGCCGCCGTGGCGAGATGCTTCTGGTCGTCGCGGGCAAAGTCCCGCAGCATCAGAATCTGTGGCATGTTGCCGACAATCGAATGCTCGTTCTGCAAGTCATTGTGCAGGCCAAGACCCTTGCGGGCGAGGTGTTCACGGATGATCGCCATCGCCAGGTTCGATCCGTTCTGGCCGCCGTATTCCTTCGGCAGGCCAAACCGCAAATGGCCCGCCTCGTCAGCGAGGCGCCGCGCCTTGCCCAGCAGTTCTTCCCATTCCTTGCGTGGCAGGCCGCCATTGTCGAAATCGGTGCGCGCCCATTCGCGGCGGTGATCGAAGAAGCGGATATTGTCATCCTGCTGCTCAAGCGGCTTGATCTTGTCCTCGATAAACTGGTCGAGCACGACCAGGTAATCGGAAATGTCCTTTGGAATGTTGAAGTCCATGATGTTTCTCTCCCGGGCGCGCGCCTCTGTTCTTTCAAGCACTCTAACCTACGTTGGGACGGGAGCAATTTGTGTCGTAGGGGCAACCTCGGCAACGCATCGCTTCCCTGACGGCATGTTGGAATTAGTGCATTCTGAACACTTGACCAAATATTCAGCGTTTGATAGTTAGTGAGCTGAAGGGGTTGTTTTCCCTTTCCCACCGCGTTGCACGCTCATTACAACCCCGAACGAAAGGCACCCTCCCATGCTACGTTCTATCATCATCAGCGCCGCTGCCATGGCGTTCGCCGCTCCTGCCCTTGCCGGAACATTTGTTTTTGAAACTGCCGCTCCTGTCGCTGACAAGCATGTCATCGCGGAAAGCGTTGTCTGGACGTGCGAAGGCACGACCTGCGTCGGCGAACTCGACCGTAAGAAAGTGTCGCTCCGCATCTGCAAGAAAATCGCCAAGGAAGTCGGCGAAGTTACTGCCCTGCGCAACGACAAGTCCGAACTGGACGCTGCAGACATCGAAACCTGCAAGTCCTCGGCTAAGAGCTAAATCGCTCTCCAGCTTTCAAGAGCCTCTCCTCGGGCCGCCACGGGAAACCGGGGCGGCCGCTTTTTATGTCGGCCAGTTCAGCCCGCTGGTTCGATCGGCTGCCACAGTTCGACCTTTCGCCCGTCCGGATCCATGATCCAGGCAAAGTGGCCATAGCTTTCTTTCATTGGCTCCCCCTCCAGTTCGACCCCCTCAGCCTTGATGCGCTCCAGCATGCCCGGCATGTCGTCCACCATCAGGTTCATCATGAAGTCGCTGGTCGAAGGCTTGAAATAATCGCTCTCTCCCTTGAAGGGCGCCCATATGGTCTGCGCGCCTTTAGGGAATACTTCCCCCGCCGCAGCGTGGTTGAAACTGCTGCCGCCATAGTCATCAATCGATATTCCCAGCACCCGTGTATACCAGGCGCGCGTCGCATCAACGTCCTTGCACAGAAAGAACAGCCCCCCGAGGCCAATTACTTTCGCCATACCCGTCTCCTTTTCAAATCGCCGCGATGGCGGCGGCCAGTAAGTCACGCACCTCGCCCGCAACACGTATCAGTTCGTCATTGTCGATGGCCTGCATTGAGGCCACCGGATCAATCGCGCTGACTTCGACAGCTTCGCCAACCTGCCTCAGAATCACATTGCACGGCAGCATCGCACCGACGCGAGGCTCAATCCGGATCGCCTGATACGCCATGTCCGGATTGCACGCACCCAGAATGCGATAAGGTGGCATCTCGGCATCGAGCTTCTTTTTCATCGTCGCCTTCACGTCGATCTCGGTCAGCACACCAAACCCCTTATCGGCCAGCGCCTGTCGCGTGCGCTGCTCAACGGCGTCAAAGCTTGCGCCGTCAATGGTTCGATTAATCGTATAGGGCATGGGAGTCTCCAATAGGCGCGGATGGTTCGCAAGGGTCCCTGCCTCTCTACCACAAACCCCGGATGAAATCAGGCTCGTTCGCAATGCCTGCCTGTTGGCATTCAATGCGGCCTGCCGCATGGTATCATTCAGGACCTATTAGAGGACATCACATGCCGATCGACGCCAAACGCACGCCTGATGCTCGCTTCGACAACCTGCCCGGATATGATTACGCGCCGCACTATGTCGACGACCTGCCCGGCTATGAGGGCTTGCGGGTCCACTATGTCGACGAGGGACCACAGGATGCTGTCCGCACCTATCTCTGCCTGCACGGGCAGCCGACCTGGAGCTACCTCTACCGCAGGATGATCCCGGTCTTCCTCGACAGCGGCGCACGCGTCGTCGCGCCTGACTGGCTCGGCTTTGGCCGATCGGACAAGCCTGTCGATGACACTGTCTATTCGTTCAATTTCCATCGCGACATGATGGTGGAACTGATCAAACGCCTCGATTTGAAAACGGTGACGCTGGTCTGTCAGGACTGGGGCGGCCTGCTGGGCCTCACCATCCCGATGGACATGCCGGAAAAATTCGAACGCCTCATTGTGATGAACACCGCCATCGCCACGGGCACATCACCAGGCGCCGGTTTCGAGCAATGGAGAGCCTACAATCGCTCCCAGCCGGACATGGACATTGCCGCACTGATGAAGCGCGGCACCCCTGTTCTCAGCGACGCGGAAGCGGCTGCCTATGGCGCACCGTTCCCGGACGTTACCTACAAGGCAGGCGTGCGGACCTTTCCGGAACTGGTCATGACCGATCCCGGCATGGAAGGTGTCGACATCTCGAAGCGCGCGGCCGACTGGTGGGCGAAAGACTGGACGGGCGACAGCTTCATGGCCGTGGGCGCGCAGGACCCTGTCCTCGGCCCGGCGCAGATGGACACCTTGAGAAAGACCATACGCGACTGCCCCGAACCCTTGATCCTGTCCGATGCGGGTCATTTCGTTCAGGAATGGGGCGAGCCCGTCGCGCTCGCGGCGCTGAAATCATTCGGGGAGCTTTAGCGAAATGGCCGATGTGTTTGCCGCTTTCAATGCAGAGATCGCGGCCCAGCCGCAATGGATCCAGATCTGGCTGAATGTTCTCGTCGGCGTTCTCGTCCTTTCGGTTCCATTCAGTTTCGTGCGCGTGGAAGCGCGCTGGACACTGCTCGGTTTGCTGCTTGGTGTCGCCGGCGTCGTATTCCTCTACAGCCAGTTTGGCTACAGCCGCATTCTCGGTCTCGGGCATGTCATCGCCTGGACACCTCTCGTGATCTACCTGCTCGCTCGTCGCCCTCATTGGCGCGTGGCCGAAACATGGTCTGGCAAATGGATCGTCGCGGCAGTCGCCGTGCTGCTCGTATCCCTCGCCTTTGATTATGTCGACGTCATCCGCTGGGTTCTGGGAGAGCGTGCATGACGGGCTATGCTGAGGTCGGCTGCGGCGCCGCCATTTTTGACACGTCCGGACGACTGCTCCTGATCCAGCGCCTGACAGAGCCCGAAGCAGGCGCTTGGGGATTGCCGGGCGGCAAGATCGATTTCGGTGAACCGGCCCGCGAAACGGCCCGCCGCGAAATTGCTGAAGAACTCGGTATCGATATCGAAGTGACGGGCCTTGCCTGCATTTCGGAGATTCTGGATCAGGGAGACGGGCGTCATTGGGTGTCTCCGATTTTTTTCGCACGCGTCGTTTCAGGCACACCGCGCCTGATGGAGCCTGAAAAACATGGGGGTTTTGGCTGGTATGGGCTCGACGCCCTCCCCCCACGGCTCACCACCCCCACCCACGCCCTCCTGGGTGCGCTCGAAACAGCACCTGCACCCTCGCCCCAAACCTGAATTCTGCTAATAGGCAGAAATGAGAAAACTGCGAATCCTGCTGGTACGGCTACTGGTTGCAGACCTTGTTGCGACCCTCGCCTTTTTTGGTCTGACCCGCTTTGTCGATCAGACGGGAAAGATCACCAATGGCGCAGGAGTGGTGTTCTATTCAGACTCCGCGAGCGAAGCGGATGCCCGCATCGACAAGGGCATCGCCCTGCTGGAGGCTGGCAAGGTTGACCACCTTGTGATGGTAGGCGGTCACCGGCCGCAGGACGGCATTGTCGGCAGTCAGGATATGGCCCTCGTCGCTATTCGCCGCTCGGGATATGGCGCGCGGATCACCGCCGACGTCTCGTCACGAGACACGATCTCGGGACTCCAGACACTGGCCGAGCAGCCAGGCCTCGCAGGCGCAAACCAACTCGTCTTCATTTCCAATTGCATGCACCTGCTGCGCGCGAAGACGATTTACCACTCGGTCTCAAAAGGCGGCCCCAAGGCGCGTTCAGCGTGCGCGAAAGCCAGCCTCAATCCGATCGATATCTGGAAGCGTGCCCACTATGAAGCCGCCGCCTGGCTCATCTACGCCCTTCCCGAAGATTGGCGGAACACGATAATTGACCGACTGCGCGGCGATGATTCGCTGAATTAGGCATCTGTCAGCTAAAAACACCGCGCTTCCCTCTCCGAATATTTTCGGTAACCGGTGTCAGTCATCCGGCCACAGCCATTCGGCCTAAACTTACTGCAATAGGTCGGCATGATTGTTGCAAAATCGGGGGGCGTACCATTAAGTGGTCCGACCAATTTCGCAGATACAAGAACAAATTCCGAGGAAGCCATGAGCGACAACGTAGCCATTCTTGCCGAGTTGGGCATCAACCCGAAATCCATTCGTAAGAACTGGAAAGAGCCGCGTCTGTACGAGACGTCTGTCGCTGCCGGGGAATCCCGTGTCGCGAATGGCGGCGCACTCGTCGTGGAAACCGGACAGCACACCGGTCGCTCCGCCAAGGACAAGTTCACCGTGCGCGATGCGACCACGGAAGATACCGTCTGGTGGGACAATAACGCCTCGATGACGCCTGAGCATTTCGACACTTTGCTCACCGACTTCACCGCGCACCTCGCGAGCAAGGACGTCTTCGTCCAGGAACTCTTCGGCGGGGCTGACCTGGATCACCGCCTGCCAGTGACTGTGGTCAACGAACTGGCCTGGCACTCCCTCTTCATTCGCCATCTCCTGCGCATTCCGACAGACGCCGAATATACCGGCTTCAAGTCGCAATTCACAATCATCAACTGCCCGAGCTTCCGCGCTGATCCTGCGCGCCACGGCACGCGGTCTGAAACGGTTATCGCCGTGAACTTTGCCAAACGCATGGTTCTCATCGGCGGCACATCCTATGCGGGCGAGACCAAGAAATCTGTCTTCACCGCCCTCAACTATTACCTGCCAACGCAGGGCGTCATGCCGATGCATTGCTCGGTGAACACATCCGAGAAGGATGACGCGGCAATTTTCTTCGGCCTGTCGGGCACTGGCAAGACAACCCTGTCCGCCGATGCCAGCCGTATCCTGATCGGCGACGACGAGCATGGCTGGTCCGAGAACGGATTGTTCAATTTCGAAGGCGGCTGCTATGCCAAGATGATCAAGCTGTCGGCAGAGGCCGAGCCTGAAATCTTTGCCACAACAAAGCAGTGGGGCACCGTCCTCGAAAACGTGGTGATGGACCCCGTGACTCGCGAACTTGATCTCGACGATGGCACGCTGGCTGAGAATTCACGCGGCGCCTACCCAATCTCGGCTATCCCGAACGCGTCGGAATCCGGCCGCTGTGGGCAACCAAAAAACCTTGTCATGCTCACCGCAGATGCTTTCGGCGTCATGCCCCCAATTGCCAAGCTGACACCGGCGCAGGCCATGTATCACTTCCTGTCCGGTTACACGGCAAAGGTTGCAGGCACCGAAAAGGGCGTGACCGAGCCGACAGCCACGTTCTCTACGTGCTTCGGCGGGCCGTTCATGCCGCGCCATCCATCCGAATACGGCAACCTGCTGCGCGATCTGATTGGTAAGTATGACGTCGATTGCTGGCTGGTTTCGACCGGCTGGACAGGCGGCCCTTACGGCCAGGGAAACCGGATGCCTATCAAGGCAACGCGTGCCCTCCTGAATGCCGCGCTCGACGGTTCGCTCAACAAGGCGACATTCCGCAAAGATGAGACCTTCGGCTTCATGGTGCCAACCGCCCTGTCCGGCGTTGACGCCAAGATCCTCGATCCGCGCTCAACCTGGGCCGATCCGGTCGCCTATGACAAGCAGGCCGCCAAACTCGCCGACATGTTCGTGGCAAACTTTACCAAGTTCGAAAGCTATGTCGACGAAACCGTCCGGGCCAGCGCGCCGAAGGCGAAAACACCTGCCTGACACGGCGATTTCTTGACCTTGACGTTAAGGGAAGGCTGGCGCCATGTGCGCCAGCCCGTTAGTGTGCGCCGCAACATCCGAAATTTGCTAAAATAAACTCTGGAGGACTATCCATATGCGTGAAGCAGTCATCGTTTCCACCGCCCGCACGGGCATGGCCAAAACCGGCCGTGGCTCGTTCAACGACACCCACGGCATCACGATGGCCGGCCACGCCATCAAGAGCGCGCTCGAGCGTGCCGGTGTCGAAGGTGCCGCCGTTGAAGACGTGTTCCTCGGAACGGCACAGCCAGAAGGCGCCACCGGCCACAACATCGCCCGCAACGCTGCCCTTTGGGCCGGTTGCCCGTCCACGACATCCGGCGCGACCATCAACCGCTTCTGCTCGTCGGGTCTCCAGGCCATTGCCAACGCCTCACACACGATCATCAATGAGGGCGCGGCTGTTACGGTCGGCGGCGGCGTTGAAAGCCTCAGCCTGGTGTCGCGTTCGGGGCATATGAACCTGCATCGCTACACTGAAGAAGAGCTGATGAAAAAATGGCCTGCCATCTGGATGTCCATGATCGAAACGGCTGAAATCGTGGCTGAACGCTACGGCGTATCGCGCGAAGATCAGGACCGCTACTCTGCTGAGAGCCAGCGCCGCACGGCCGAATTCCAGAAAAACGGCTACATGGCCGAGGAAATCGCACCGCTGAAGACCCGCATGAAACTGTTCAACAAGGAAACCGGTGAAGAATCCTTCCAGGATGTCGTCGTCGACAAGGACGAGTGCAACCGTCCCGGCACAACCTACGAAACACTCGCTGGCCTGAAGCCTGTCTTCTCCGGAGGCATGGTCGTCAAGGAAGGCAAGTATGTTACCGCCGGCAACGCCTCCCAGTTGTCCGATGGCGCCGCTGCCGTGGTCGTCATGGAAGCGAAGGAAGCTGCCAAGCGCGGTATCGAACCGCTCGGCCGTTTCGCCGGCTTTAACGTTGCTGGTTGCGACCCAGACGAAATGGGCATCGGCCCGGTCTTCGCAGTTCCACGCCTGCTTGAGCGTCACGGCCTCACGGTTGACGATATCGACCTGTGGGAACTCAACGAAGCCTTCGCGTCGCAGTGCCTTTACAGCCGCGACCGCCTCGGCATTGACCCGGAGAAGTATAACGTCAACGGCGGCTCAATCTCGATCGGGCACCCGTTCGGCATGACCGGCGCACGCTGCACCGGCTCCATCCTGCTCGAAGGCAAGCGTCGCGGCGCCAAGTGGGGTGTTGTCACCATGTGCATCGGTGGCGGCATGGGCGCAGCTGGCCTGTTCGAAATCTACAGCTAAGCCACCTGCCTGACTGGCATTCCAGAACGCCCCGGTCTCACGACTGGGGCGTTTTTTTGCCCATGAAAACGACAGATAACATGCATTTATGTGACTCTTTTACGAAAGCGTCATAAAACCGATACCAAACCGACACAAAACATACCTAAAGCCCATACTCAGTATCCAGATCGGGGATTCGGGATGGCAAAGTGCAGTGTTTTCGGTGGCGTCTCGGCGCTTGTGTTCATCGCAGCCTGCCCTGTCTTGCCAGCCATGGCAGACAATCCGTGGGAGATGAAACTCTCCGGCCGCATCCTCTACGATTACACGCAGGCAGACGCCGACAAAGCCCTGTTTGACATCGACGAGACCGAACTGCGCACCGCACGTCTTGCCGTCTCCGGCAAGTCAGGCATCGTGGCCTTCAAGCTCGAACTTGAAACCGATGAAGCCGGCGATATCGCGGCAACCGACGCCTATGTCGACTTTGCCCCCAACGGCACAAGCTGGAAGGTCCGCGTCGGCCAGTTCAAGACGCCCAACTCGCTGGACGAACAAACCTCCGGCCGCTTCACGACTTTCGCTGAGCGCGCCGCCTTTACAGATGCGTTTGGACTCGACCGCCGCCTCGGGATCGCTGCGCACAACAAGGGCAAGGACTGGACTTTCATGGCCGGTGTCTTTGGCGGCGACCTGAATGACACACCCGCACAGGAAGGCATGGCGCTGGCTGCGCGCGGCACGTTTACGCCGGTCTTCGGCGAGGACATGACCATCCATCTCGGCGCATCCGCCCGCCACCGCGAAAAAGGCGACACGCAGTCGAACCTGCGCTACCGGCAGCGGCCCTTCACCCACATCCCGGGCCGGATCATCTCGACGGGATCAGTCGGCGAGTCAGACACTCAGCTCGCGCTGGAAGCCGCAATTCTGCGCGGTCCGCTATGGGTCAGTTCGGAATATGCTGTCCTGTCCTCAGACCTTGCTGCTGGGGGCGATGCCACGTTCGACGGCGGATCGATCGAGGCCGGCTACTTCTTCGGCGGGCGTCGCACATACAAGGGCGGTAAGTTTGACCGGCCTGACGTCAACAGCCCCGTGACCGAAGGCGGCTATGGCGCCTTGGCCATCTCAGCGGGCTTTGACATGCTTGATCTCACGGATTCCCGCCTCGACGGGGGGGCCATGAATACCACGCTTCTGGGCCTGTCATGGTATCCTACATCGAAAACTCGGGTCGGGCTCAGCCTCTTCAGGTCCGATGCAGACCTCGGCACGTCCACATCAGGGCTCGATCCGGCCTTTGCGGCTGCTGTCCTGGCCGGCCTGACCAGCGATACTGTCACCGGCGTCACCCTGCGCCTGCAGGCTGACTTCTAGCCAACCGGCCGGCAGCCAGAACCGCCTGTCCATACCGCTCGCATCGCAGTAATCTATTTGAAACGCACACGATCCAAGAGTGCGGCCCTGACAATTGTCTTTTTGCGGGAAGGCCTGCTCCATCATGATACGAATGCTCACTATCGGAGCGCTCGCGCTCTCTCTGGCCGCCTGCTCGGCAGGCAAATCTGCAGCACCGGAAACGGCCGCAGATGAAACGGTTCGCTTGATCACCACCAATGCACCCCCGGTCACCTCGGCAGGCTCGCCCAAGGAACGCGACGACGCGCACGGTGATCACGAGCGCCCTCTGGAATATGAGCTGCTGGGGCAGAAATTCCCGCAATTCAACGCAACGATGTCCGACGGACAGGCTTTCGACTCCTCGGTGCTCAATCGCTGGATGATCATCCAGGTTTGGGGCGTGTGGTGCGGCGACAGCAGGCGCGATGCGCCCTACGCAGCAGCCCTCGCAACGGCAATCGAACAGGACCCGGACCTCTATTTCCTGTCCATCCACGTGCCGCAAAATGCAGAAAGCACCAGCGACGAGGACATGTATGGCACCTACGGGTCGGTCGAAGCATATTTTGCCGAAGAGGGCCACAGCTATCCAACCGTGATTGATTCCGATGCCAGCATCCGCGACCTGCTCAAGATCAGGTGGACACCGAGCTATATCCTCATTTCGCCTGACGGCATGGTCCGCGGCTTTCGCACCGACCTTTCGGTGGTGGACGGCGAACCGGTGAAGGATTTCCTCAAGGAGGTCGCACGGGTCAAAGGTGAAGTCCGCAAGGCAGAGTTTGGCGGCACGCCTCTGCCTGCCACAATCGGCCCGGAAGGCACGATGCGCCTGCAGCGTCAGACGCCATTCACGCTCGACGCCATGAAGGCGGCCTTCCCAGGGCATGAAATCCTCACGGACCGTGCCATGTCCGGTGATCAGGCCTATCCCGTCTTCCTGGTCCAGACCATCGCGTCCGAAGGCACACCAAGCCGCCTCGTCTACGTGGTCGAGCCTGACTGGGACCTGGGCAAGGTCGCCTCCGTGGTGACCCGCAATCCCGATGTAACAGGGCCGTATGGCGGCAGGGTCGGCACGATGAAGTTCAAGGACCTGACCAAGGAGGCGCGCGCACGGTGCACGCTGGAACCCGGCCCGATCGATTCGCTGTTCATCTGTCCGGACAATATCGAGACGCCCCACTTCATCCGCGCCTTCGGAGCCGGTGTCGATTTCGATGGCAAATTGGCGGATGCCGCGCCCGACTACCAGAAAGAAGCGGTTCTCCTGGAGATGAAATTCATTCCGCGCCCGGCCCGCAAAAACCCTTAGCCTGCTGCGCGCAAACCCGTCGACTTGGCCCGTATCCTGCACCAATAAATGACAATTCATGCAGTTTGACGGAACCACAGTTTGAATGTTCGCCTGTCAGCCGCTATTGGGTAAACTAGCCCCAGAACATATTGGGAAAGGCGAAAATTCATGCTGCATCCTTCGACGAAGCGGTTGATCGACAAGCTGAGTGAAATGACCCGTAAACAGCGGGTCGCCTGGTCCGAGGGTGAAAACGGCACAATCACCCACGACACAGAGGGTTACAGGGTCGTTCTGACGCCGGAACCTCATGCCGTTCTACTGACAGATGCGCTCGGCAAGGAAATTGAATCCTGCACGCCCGCCGAGTTTATCGATGAAACGGATGCCAGCGGGCGCCCCTATTCCGCTTTCGTTGCCGACCTGTATCGCGAGGCGCACCGCCACGCGCGGGGCGCTGAAAAAGCCATCCATACCGTTTTGAAGGGGCTGGAAATTGTCGAGGCTGAGCCCGAGGCCGAAACGGATATTGCAATGGATCCGGCCGAACTGATCGAGGACCCGGGTGACGATACCGACTCCCTGCCCGAGGCCTATCCTGAAGTCGAAGGACAGAACGACATGGCCCGCGCTGTCGCCAGTATGGCCGACGAAGTGAATGGCGGCGCCGGCGAGCCGGAAGATGAACCGGAGCTCGTCGCGCTCAGTGACGCCGCAACTGCATACGAAAACAATGCCGCGGAAGAGATTGAGCCTGAAGTCGAGGCCGACGCGGACGTTGAAGCCGAAATTGTGGCAGCTGAGCGCGACGCACCCGACTTGGAATCTAATGAAGCTGACGAAATCTCGTCGCAAATCGCCTCCCTCTTGCCTGAATACCAGCAAGCTGACGCCGATACCGACACTGTCACCGAAGCAGAAGCCGATGAGGACACGCTCTGGCCCGAGGACGAAAATGCCCCGGATGTTCAGTCGGAAAGCGAGCCGGAGCCTGCACAGCCGGCCCCACAGGCTGCGAGCGCCTTCGGTGGCGGATTTTTTGGATCAGGCATGGGCGATCTGTCCCGTTACAAGACCGCCCCGGTCGCCGAAACGCCTGTCGAAACCGGCGTGGCACCGGAACCCGAATCGGAACCAGCGCCCGCACTCGCCGCCACTGAACCCGATCCTGAACCCTACATACCCGCCTTCACGGATTTTGATGCCCCAGCGGAGCCAGACGATCCTGCGCCCGAGATAACATCCGAAGCAGATGTCGCGCCTGAAGCTCCCCGCAGCTTCAGCCTGTCCGGCCTATCCTCCGGCTTCGGCCTCGGTTCAGCCGGGCGCGCCAGCTCTCCGGTGCCTGAACTTGCACCCGACAGCGTTGAGAACGTTCCGTCGCCAGAGCGCGACCGCGTCGTGATTGACGGCACGGTGGACCTTCCGGACGATATTCCGTTGTCTGAGTTCGATGCAGGCCCGGATACACCCGCCTATCCAGACCCGCTAACCGACGCAGCCGAACAGCCATTCCATTTCAGCGAGCCGGAACCGGCCACAGAAACTGTCACGGAAGAAGCCGCACCGGAACAGGCGCCTGCCCGACCTGAGGAAAAGGCATTCGAAGTTCCCGCCCAGACAGTCGAACCGCAACAGGCTGACGAACCGGCATCCGAATCGCCGCCGCCTGCCCCCAAGGTGACGACACGCTTCAACCCCTGGAACTGAAGCGCCGACGCACTCCGCGGCCCTCAATCCCTGACATTTCGCTTCCGGATCGCCCCATCATGTTGCGAAGCAGCAACATATGGCAGGCGAATATCCGCATTCCTGTCAAATTCATGGCCTCCGTCATATCCTGAAATCCCATTGTGTGAGACATCCCGGCGCATAAGATCCCGCGATGAGACGGGCTGTTCCCCATGCAAATCAGGATGATTTCCCCATGCAACACAGACCCGCTCTGCGCGCGCTACTGCTCGGCTCCAGCCTGCTCGCCGCCACATCGCTTCCCGCACTGGCTCAGGATATCGATGCCGAAGCCCGCCTGCCCTCCGTCACCGTGACCGCCCAGCGCGTCGAAGAAAACATCCAGGACGTGCCGATTTCCATCACGACCATTGCCGACGAAAAGCTCGACGTGCTGAAATCCTCCGGCGCGGATGTGCGCTTCCTCTCGGCCCGCGTGCCCAGCGTCATCGCGGAAAGCTCCTTCGGCCGCGCGTTCCCGCGTTTCTACATTCGCGGCATCGGCAACACCGATTTTGATCTCAACGCTTCCCAGCCTGTTTCGCTGGTCTATGATGATGTCCCGTATGAAAGCCCGATCCTCAAAGGCTTCCCGGTGTTCGATCTCGACACGATCGAAGTCCTGCGTGGTCCACAGGGCACATTGTTCGGCCGCAATACGCCGGGCGGTATCATCAAGTTCGACTCGGCAAAGCCTGTGCATGAGTTCGAAGGCTACGTCCGTGGCACGTACGGCAACTACAATACGCGCGAACTCGAAGGAGCGGTGAACTTGCCGATCTTCAAGGATGAACTCGCCCTTCGCGTCTCCGGCATTTCCCAGCAGCGTGCCCCCTATGTCGACAATGCCTTCACAGGCGAAAAGGATCGCTACGAAGGTTTCGACGAACTGGCCGGCCGCGCGCAGCTCCTGTTTACGCCGTCTGGCACAGACTTCTCCGCGCTGCTTAATGTGCATGGCCGCACCAATGAAGGCGATGCCCGACTGTTTCGCGCCAACATCATCGACTCCGGTTCCAATGGCGTCGGCTCCGGTTTCGACCGTGACACCGTTTATTTTGATGGCGACAACTTCCTTGAGCAGGACGCGCACGGCGTCACCCTCCGCCTGGAAAAAGGCCTGACGGATGCCCTCAAGCTCACTTATGTCTTCGGCAACGAGCAGGCATCCATCGAAAGCCGGGGCGACATTGACGGTGGCTTCGGTGCCGCCTTCCTCGGCGCAGGCAATTTCGGGCCGGGCTTCATTCCGTTCCCGTCTGAAAGCGGCGGCTCAGTCGATGCCCTGCACCAGAACACCCATGAAGTACGCTTCGCCTTCGACGATGGCGGCGCGCTTCGGGCCCAGGCCGGCGTCTTCGTGTTCGACGAGAAGGTCGCAATCACATCGAAAAGCTTCGACACGCTGGCACCGGGTCGGCCCGTCAACGGCATCGCAACCCGCCAGAACCAGACAGACAGCACGGGCATCTTCGCGTCGCTTGCCTATGATGTCTCAGACCGCCTGACAGTATCCGGCGGTGCCCGCTGGACCGATGAATCCAGAGACTTCTCGGTCCAACGCAGCCTCGGCCCCTTCGGTGCACCACCGCTGGGCCCGATCGCAGGCAGCGTGTCTGACGACCAGGTCAGCTGGGATGTCTCGGCCACCTACATGGCGACTGACGATATCAACGTCTATGCACGCATCGCGAAAGGCTTTCGTGGCCCCTCGACGCAAGGCCGCCTCGTCTTCGGCGACACGGTCTCCAGCGCCGACAGCGAAACAGTCCTGTCCTATGAAGCCGGCATCAAGTCGGAACTGCTCGATAATCGCGTGCGCCTGAACACCAACGTCTTCTTCTACGAGTTCAACGACCAGCAACTGACAATCGTCGGTGGACTGAACAACACGGTCGCACTGTTCAACGCAGACAAGAGCGAAGGCTACGGCTTCGAGGCTGATATCGAGGCCGCCCCAGTCGACAATCTCTTCCTGACCGCCGGCCTGTCCTACAATAAGACCGAATTCAAGGACGACCTTCTGCTGGCACCGGGGTGTGGCGGCGGCTGCACCATGACCGATCCGGCCGTATTTGCCGCCGATGGCACGACGCTGCTCGGCTACAACATCTCGGGCAATTCCTTCCCGAACGCCCCTGAGTGGATCGCCAACGTCACGGCGCGGTACGCCATCCCGCTCGCGACCGGAGAGCTCTACGGCTATACCGACTGGGCCTATAAGGGCGACAGCAACTTCCTGCTCTATGAAAGCTTGGAATACGGACAGGACGGTTATTGGGAAGGCGGCCTGAAGGTCGGCTACAAGGCCGATGCTGGCTACGACCTCTCAATCTTCGCCCGCAACATTCTGGACGAGGAAGCGCTCACTGGCGCGATCGACTTCAACAATCTGACCGGCTTCGTCAACGAGCCGCGCACCTATGGTGCCCAACTGCGCTGGGACTTCTAGTCCCGCCAGACCAGCGTACGAGACAAGGCCGGGCCGCATCGCGCGCCCGGCCTTTTTCACGGCGCAGGCATCAGGCCTCCTCAATCAGGGCAGGCGAATTGTTGCGAACATTCCCAACCGCCGCCCCCACAGGCCATACGTGCATCGCATCTGTCGGGAACGGTTCAAACAGGCGCGACGGGTCCCCTGCTTCCGGGTCCAGCCACAAGGCATAGTCGGACGGATCGACGATCACGGGCATGCGCGTGTGCAATCCCGCCATCAGGTCGTTTGGCTTGGTCGTCAGAATGGTAAAACTCTGGATCTCCGACCCGTCGATCACCGCGGCGTCCCACAGGCCCGCAAGGCAGAACCAGCGCCGATTGCGCAGCGCGATGGCAAATGGCGTTTTCGATCCCTTGGTGCCGGTCCACTCGTAGAATCCGGAGATCGGAACCAGACAACGCTTGTGCCGGTAAGCGCCCCGGAACACCGGCTTCTCGCCCGCCGTCTCGGCCTGCGCATTGAAGGTCGAGAATTTCATCTCCGACAGCGGCTTCGTCCACCAGGACGGGATCAGCCCCCACCGTGCCGGTGCCATCTCGACCCGGTCAAAATGCTCCGCGCGGCGGATCACCGGCTGGATGGTGGTCGGCGCGGCATTATAGGTCGGCTCGGGTGGCAACACGCCATCCGGTGGCACCAGTCCCAGCGCGTCATGGTATTCTGCCCAGGTTACCCCGTGCCTGAAGAACCGTCCGCACATGCGACGCTCCCCTTCATGTGATGGCTCACACTAGGGAGACGTCTGTCACCTTGTAGGTCAAGGGCGTTTCGCCATGACTCGTCACAGTCACATACTCGCCTTCCTTGAAAACGTGCTCGCCGAGCCGATAGCCAGCCTCATCATCGCCTTCGTCATCCTCGTCATAATGAAACGACCAGCGATTGCCGCGATGGGTCAAAAGACCATCAGCATGTTCCGTATCGTCTGACGAGAAGCGTACAACACGGCATTTTTTTCGCTCTGCGCGCCAGGCGTCCAGATCAAGGTGGCCGTCCGCCGTGAGCGGGGCAACCAGTGTGTAGCCTTCGCTCGGGTCGCCGCCGGGCAGGCCCGGATTACGCGCAAGTTGGAGTGTTATGCGGCTGAGAGCCATGAAGTGCCTCCTGTGTTGAGTGAAACGCTAGCGTGCCAGCGCAAGAACGGGCGCATGCGCCGCCTCAAGCAGCCGCCGCGTGGTCCCCCCGAAAAGTCGTTCGCCGAGTCGTGAATGCCCGTAGGCACCGGCAACAATCATGCAGGCGCCACTGCCCTTGGCCAGCGCCAGCAATCCACTGCCGACATCGCCGTCAATCTCGGCAATTTCCGCCTTCACACCATTGCGCTTCAGCCAGCTCTCCAGCGTACCGGGCTCGGCGACCGGGCGGGCAATGTCACGTTCCAGATCCTTGGGTGCCTGCGCGATCACGACATGGCCCAGTGCGCGGATCAGCGGCAGGTGAAAGCGCACAGCGCGCGCGGCGCCATTGCTGCCATCCCATGCGATGATGACAGGCCCGCCGTCCTTGAACTCATCCGTACCCGCCAGAACCACCGGCAGGCGCGCGTCCATCAGAATATGCTCGAAAGCCAGGTTGAGCGGCTCGCTGCCTTTCGCGGCAGAGCGCGGAAAGACGACAGCCTCTGCCAGTGTCGCAGCATTCGCGCTCGCCCGTTCAACCGTATTGACCTCGTGGAAGAAATCGCAATCAAGCCCGTGCGCACCGCCGCTCACCGCGTCATGAAACGCTGTCTCCGCGGTCGTCTTCATGGCCAGTTGCAGGTCGATGATGCTCTGCGCTGTCGATGCGGTCAGGCCGGACGCTTCCGGTGTCGCCGCAACCATCAACACGGCGTTCGGGTCCGGCAGGGCAAACAGTCCAGTGACAGGCGCATTCAGCCGCCGCGCCAGTTCAACGGCGGTCAGGGTCGACTGACGGTCTTGCGCTTCAGTTCCTTGCAGTACGGCAACAACAGACATGGGACATCTACCTCCGGGTAACGGATGCTGTTCAACTTGAGAACAGTTTAACACCCGGCCCGGCGGCGACGAACTACGCAGATTCCCCTAGCGGGCCGCTGCGATCCGCGCTCGTGCAATCGTGTCGGCCACCGCATTGGTCGGCTTGCCGCTGCTCAGCGCCTCGTCCAACACCTCGCCCAGCGTCTGGACCAGACGTCTCAGCTTGGCATCGACCCATTCGCGCGAGTAATTGCCGGAAATTTCGGCGGCTACATTGATGATGCCGCCGCCATTGATCACATAGTCCGGTGCGTAGAGTATGCCCTTGCGACGCAGCAATTCGCCCATTTCCGGCATGACCAGCTGATTGTTCGCGCCCCCCGCAATCGCCTTCACCCGAAACCGTTCCAGCGTCTGTTCGTTGACCACCGCTCCGAGGGCGCAGGGCGCAAAGATATCGGCTTCGACATCATAAATCTCGTCCGGCCCGACAATGCGCGCGCCAGTCCGGTCCGCGACGGCTTTCAGCGCCGCCTGGTCGATATCGGTGATGATCAGGTTGGCGCCTGCCTTGGCCAGGTGGTCACAGGTATAGCCCCCCACTGACCCCACACCCTGCACCGCCACGGTCCGCCCCGTCAGGTCATCGCTGCCAAGGGCGCGTTTCGCCGTTTCGACAATGCCCAGGAATACGCCCATTGCCGTAATCGGCGACGGGTCGCCGCTCGCTGCTTCCCCATGATCAAGCCCGGCAACATAGGCGGTTTCCTGCCGAACGATCTCCATGTCGGCCACGTCAATTCCAACATCCTCGGCTGTATAATAGCGTCCCTGCAGGCTCTCCACGGCCCGGCCAAACGCGCGGAACAGCTCCGGCGACTTGTCGGTCTTGGCGTTGCCCCAGATCACCGCCTTGCCCCCGCCCAGCGGCAGGTCCGCCATCGCGTTCTTGTAGCTCATGCCCTGGCTAAGACGCAGTACGTCCTTCAGCATGGCTTCGCCATTGGCAAAGTCCCACATCCGCGTCCCGCCAGCCGCCGGGCCCCGCGCCGTGGAATGAAGGGCAATAATGGCCTTCAGTCCGCTTATTTCATCGTGGAAAAGGTGCACGCCCTCGTGGGCATCATAGGCCGGGTGATCGAACATTTGGGAAATCGCATTTGGTTACGGATGAAACGATATGCGGCGTTTAGGTATTTGTTTCCCTTGCGTCAACAATATCGCCGCGCCACAGCCCCCTCTGGCCCAATCCTTGCCTGATTGCTACCCACCACTTGCCACCCCGTCACCCCCCCATCGATGCCGCGTCTGGAAACCCCTTGTTAACCCCCCGAAAATTGACACCTTCTCAGGATTTGAAGCGTATCGTCCGCGCGTAAAATGCAGCTGCGTCCCGTCATCCTCGCCATCGGCATCATTACCGTCCTGCTCGGCGTGGCGATGATTCCGTGCGCGCTGATGGATCTGGCCGACGGCCGACCGGAAGCCTATGTCTTCGCGGTATCCTCATTTGGCTCAATGTTTATCGGCACATGCCTCTGGGTTCTTGCGCGCGGCGGCGACCAGCGAACCGGCCAGCGCGAGGCCTTCCTGCTTACCGTGCTGGTCTGGGTGTTCCTTCCCGCCGTGGCGTCCATCCCGTTCCTGGCGTCCGGCATGACGATCACGGATGCCTTCTTCGAGTGCATTTCCGGCCTCACCACGACCGGCGCGACCGTGCTGACAGGACTCGACGACATGCCGCGCGGCCTGCTCCTGTGGCGCGCAATCCTGCAATGGTTCGGCGGCATCGGCATTATCGTCACCGCAATCGCCATTCTGCCGCAGCTCCGCGTAGGCGGTATGCAGCTTTTTGAACTCGAAAGCTCCGATATTTCGGGCAAGTTCCTTCCCCGCATCACCGACATCGCCGCTTATCTCGGCTTTACCTACCTGCTGATTTCGATGGCCTGCGCGCTCGCCTACTCGCTTGCTGGCATGAACTGGTTCGATGCCATCGCCCATTCGATGACCACGATGTCGGCCGGAGGGTATTCAACCCACGATCTGTCCTTCGGCTATTTCAATAATACGAATGCACCTTACGTCGCCACGATTTTCATGTTCATCGCGGGCCTGCCGCAAAGCCTGCTGGCCATGATGCTGCTGCAGGGACGGATCATGCCAATGATCCGCGATCCGCAACCACGTGTTTATCTCTCAATCGCGCTGGTTCTGAGCGTGATCATCGTTGTCTATCACGAGATGGTGGTTGACCCACGCATCTTCGAAACGGCGGCGCACGCCTTCAAGGACGCCCTGTTCAACATAATTTCGGTGATGACCGGCACCGGTTACGCATCTGCGCCCTATGATACGTGGGGCGAACCCGTCTTGGCCATTTTCCTGGTGGCCACCTTTGTCGGCGGGTGTGCCGGCTCGGCGGCGTGTGGCCTGAAAATGTTCCGGCTCGAAATCACGACAAAGGCCATCGTGGCCTATTCCCATCGCATGACCATGCCGCACCGCCGCACGCCCATCCGCTATGGCGGCAAGATCGTTGATGAAGAAACGCTGCAGTCGGTCATGGTGTTCGTTTTCCTTTACCTGGTCACGTTCCTCGTCGCTGCTGCGCTCCTTTCGCTGTGTGGGCTGGATGCGATCACCGCGATTTCCGGGGCAGCCACCAGCGTATCGAATGTCGGCCCCGGACTTGGCTCCACGATCGGCCCGTCCGGCACGTTCCAGACGCTGCCGGATGCGGCCAAATGGATTTGTGCCATCGCCATGCTGCTCGGGCGGCTGGAATTCATCTCGGTCTTTGTCGTCCTGACCCGCCGCTTCTGGCAAGGTTGAATATTTCCCCTCGTAAATCTGGACTTCTGCAGCATTCCCTGAACATATGGCACACATGGTGCCACTAGAGTGCCAACGGGAGGAATTATCAAATGTGGAAAACCCTGACGCTCGCCTCAACGGCGCTTGCGCTCGTCGCCTGTAGCGGAAACAAGGCTGACGAAACGTCGGTCGAAACCGCCGCCGCCTCGCCGGCAAGCACAGCACCCGAAGGCGCCATGCCGGGCTACAATGCTGAGCGCAATGCCTATTTCGGCGACATGCACATCCACACCCGCAACAGCTTCGATGCCTACATTTTCAATGTGCGCCGCACCGCAGATGACGCCTATCGTTTTGCCAAGGGCGAGACGATCAAGCACCCGTCCGGTTTCGACATGACCATCGCTGGCGGGCCGCTCGACTTCTACACCGTCACCGACCACGCCGAATATCTCGGCATCCTTCCCGCGATGAATTCCAAGGGTTCGCCACTCTCCGAACTGCCGCGCGCCAAGGACATGTTTTCCACCGATCCGGCCAAAATTACGGCCGCCTTCCAGGGTGTGGGGGCCTCCGTCAGATCGGGGGAAAAGATTGAAGACATGTATGACGAACCGCTGATCAATTCGGTCTGGGGACAGAACATAGCCGCGGCCGAAAAGTATAACGAACCCGGCGTCTTCACCACGTTCTCGGCCTATGAATTTACGTCGGTCACGACCGAAGATGGCGAAGGCGGTTTCGGGGGCGGTAACCTCCACCGAAACGTCTTTTTCCGTGGCGAAGCGCCCGCCCGCGCGTTCTCGACGCTTGACTCCACGAATCCTGAAGATCTCTGGGACTGGATGGACGCGCAGCGCGCCGAGGGCCGCGAGTCGATTGCAATCCCGCACAATTCGAACGTGTCGGACGGACAGATGTTCAGGCTGGAGACCTTCAATGGTGATCCCCTCGACACGGCCTACGCCGAACAGCGCAACCGCAACGAGCCCCTTGTCGAAGTCACACAGGTGAAAGGCACATCAGAAACCCATCCTGATCTTTCCCCGAATGACGAGTGGGCAAATTTCGAAATCTACGATGAATTGCTCGCCAGCAATACGGTGTCGAAAACCAATGGGTCCTATGTCCGCGAAGCTTACCAGAACGGTCTCAAACTCCAGGAAGAGCAAGGCTTCGACCCCTTCCGTTTCGGCATGACAGCTGCCTCTGACAGCCATGTCGCCGGCGGCGCCTATTCGGAGACTGATTTCTGGTCGAAAATCGGTATCGTCGACGGCCTCCCATTCCAGCGTGGCTCGGTGCCAATGCCGGGCGTCACGGATTGGGCCAACCAACCGGACAACCAGACCACCCAGAACGCGAAGCATTGGTTCTCACGCTGGTCAGCATCGGGCCTGACGGGCGTGTGGGCAGAGGAAAATACGCGCGATGCCATCTTCGATGCGTTCCGCCGCAAGGAAACGTTTGCTACCACTGGCCCCCGCATGAAGGTGCGTTTCTTCGGCGGCTTTGGTTACTCGCCTGACATGTTGAATGCGCCTGATCTCGCCAGGCAGGCCTATGCTGGCGGCGTGCCGATGGGTGGCGATCTCGTCGGCGCCGGTGATGCGCCAAGCTTCATTGCCTGGGCCATCCAGGATGCCAATTCCGCGCCGCTCCAGCGTGTGCAGGTCGTAAAAGTCACCAGCGGCGGCGAAGCGGTCTATGATGCCGCGTGCTCGGGCGACGCAATGCCTGACGCCAATCACCGCTGCCCGGACAATGGCGCCAGCGTCGATATCGCCACCTGCACCACGACCGAAGGCAGCGGCGCAGGCGAACTGAAAGCGATGTGGACCGATCCCGACTTTGACCCGGCCCAACGCGCAACCTATTATGTCCGCGTGCTGGAAAATCCGACCTGCCGCTGGTCAACATGGGAAGCCAACCGTAACGGCACACCACCCAATCCAGATCTGCCCACCACCCTGCATGAGCGCGCCTATAGCTCGCCGATCTGGTACATACCGCCAGCCTAAGCGAAAGCCTCGCCCCGATGAAAACTCTCCTTCGCGAGCCGCTCATCCATTTCATTGCGGTCGCCCTGATCGTGTTCTCGACCTATTCAATCTGGACCGAACATCTTGGCCGGCGCGGTGAAACGATCACCGTGACCGAACAGGACATGGAACGGATGGCGTCGCTCTATGCCGCCGAATCCGGGGCGCTCCCATCTCTGGAAGACATGGCCGCAATGGTGACAGACCATGTCCGCGACAAGGCGCTTTCACGCGAAGCGCGCCGACTGGGGCTCGATCAGGATGACACAATCATCGAACGCCGACTCGCCCAGAAAATGAGCTTCATGATCTCGGACCTCGCCGATACGACTGAACCAGACGAGGCAACATTGCGCGCATGGTACGAGGCTCACCCAGACGCTTACACGACCGCGCCGAACATCACCTTCGAACACGTCTTCCTCAGCACGGACCGACGCGCCGCCACTATCGAAGGCGATACCACCACGCTGCTCGCCACCCTCAACGCATCGACCCCACCTGATTGGCGCACGCTGGGCGACCCCTTCATGCTGCAACGCGCCTATGGCAACCTGCCGTTCCGCGAAACCGTTCGCCTGTTCGGGGTAGACTTTGCGCGAGGGCTGTTTGACCTCGAATCCGGCGGCGAATGGCAGGGGCCTGTGGCCTCATCCTTTGGCCTTCATCTCGTCCACCTTGTCTCGAAAGATGATGGCCATCTGCGCGCCTTCGAAGACGTCCGCGCGCAGGTCGAGTCCGATTACCGTGAAACGGCGCAGCGCGCCGCCAATGAAAAGGCCGTTGCCAACATCATCAAACGCTACAAGGTCGAGATCGAAGGCGCAGAATGAAACGCGTCTTGCTCGCACTCCTTGTCCTGCTGGGCATTACTCTGCCCGCCGCCGCGCACGAGGTCCGCCCGGCCTATCTGGAAGTTATCGAAACCGGCCCCGGCGTGTTCGGCGTCACCTGGAAGCAACCCATTCTGGACGGGCGCCGCCTGAAGCTGGACCCGGTATTTCCGGATGGATGCACGCGAGAGCGAGACCGCGCGGAAGCGGTTGCAGGCACACTGATCCAGCGCTGGGAGATGCACTGCGACCTGTCGACAGGCCACGTCACCATTGATGGCCTGGAACACACACTGACTGACGCATTCGTCCGCATTGACCGCCTCACCGGCGATGATCTTTCCGCCGTCCTTCGGCCCGGCGCGCTACAGCTAGACCTGTCCGCCCCGACCGGCGCGCCGACAACGGCCTATTTCCGGATTGGAGTCGAGCACATCATCTTTGGCTATGATCATCTCCTGTTCGTGCTCGGCCTGATCCTGCTGGTTCGCCCACGCCAGCTGCTCATCACCGTCACCGCCTTCACCCTTGCTCATTCCATCACGCTCGCCGCCGCCTCTCTGGGCGGCATCACACTGCCCGGACCGCCCGTTGAGATCATCATCGCAATGAGTATCGCCCTGCTCGGCGCTGAAGCGATCTATCGCAGCCGGGGCCGTGAAACGCTCAGCCAGCGCAAGCCGTGGCTCATCGCGTTCGGGTTCGGATTGGTGCACGGGTTTGGCTTTGCCGGGGCCTTGTCCGAAATCGGCTTGCCCAAGGGTGCCGAAGTGCTTGCCCTGCTTCTGTTCAATCTCGGGGTTGAAGCCGGTCAGGTTGCCTTTGTCTGCGCCGTGCTTCTGCTGGTATTCCTCACCACGCGCCTCGCCCGCCTGCCGCTCGCACCCGCCCGGTATGTCGCGGCCTACACTATCGGTATCGTCGGCGCCTATTGGGCCATCGAGCGTATCGTCAACGTATTGGTCTGACGCCTAAAGCCCCAGCGCCTTCCACAACATGCGCGCAGCGACCAGTGCCAACAGGACCCCGAACGACCGGCGCAACAATGCCGCGTCCATCTTGTGCGCCAGTTTCGCCCCGACAGGCGCCATCGTCACTGTAAACACAGAAATCAGCGCGAACGCCGCCACATTGACATGGCCCAGCGAAAACGGCGGCAGGTCATCCCGGCCCCAACCGATCAGGATAGCGACCAGCGCCGAGGGCAGCCCGATCAGCACGCCCCAGCCCGCTGCCGTAGCAACGGCCCGGTGGATCGGGCGGCCATAAAGCGTCATCAGGCTCACCCCGAACGTTCCGCCGCCAATCCCCATCAGCGCAGACAGGCCGCCAATCGCCATACCGAGCAGGCCGCGTATCACGCCGCCAGGCATCTCGTCCGCCAGCCGCCAGGTCGGCCTGCCAAAGAACAGCTGCGCCGCCAGGACAAACCCCATTGTGCCGAAAACGCCCAGCAAGGCCTGCTTGGACAGAAACCCGCTCAGGCCCATGCCGACCAGCGCGCCGATCACGATCCAGGGTGCCCACGACCTGATAATATCCCATTCCACGGCGTCATGCTTGTTGTGGGCCATGACGCTGCGGATGGATGTCAGCACAATGGTGGCCAGCGACGTGGAAACCGCGACATGCATTGCGGTCTCACCATACCCCATGCCGTCAAACAGGAAATAGAGCACCGGCACGATTACCGCGCCGCCGCCAATTCCGAACATGCCAGCGGCAAGACCAGCCGCCATGCCAGCGACCACAAGAGCCAGCAATAGCGGCCAATACTGCAGGAAAATGTCGATCATGCTTCCGCTTAGCGGCCCCGCCCCAAACTGGCTAGGGCTTCACATCCGACGAAACGACCCGGAACCCGATCTTCCGGTCGCGTGTCCCGCGTGACACGCGGGCCCGGTTGGCAACCCGGTGGGTTGCGGCGTTGTCAGACCATGCGCCCCCGCGGATGATACGAAGGTCGCAACTGCCCGACAGAACGGCGCTACCATCATTCGGTGCGGCACTGAAATTGTTGACGTAACAGTCCTCGACCCATTCCCGCACATTGCCAAGTGTGCCGACAAGGCCGTAACCGTTCTCGGGCAGAGTCGATGATGCCCTGGGGCCGCCTGTTGCGACTCTGGACCGGTCGAAACTGTCGCCCCACCAATAGGCCGTTTGGGTCCCGCCTCGCGCCGCATATTCCCATTCCGCTTCGGTCGGCAGGCGATAGGTCCGTCCGGCCTTGGTGGTCAGCCAGCTGGTATAAGCCTGGGCGTCGCGCCACGAGATCGACATGGCGGGCATATCCCCCCGTTCGCCCATGTCGGCCGGGCGATAACCGTTGCAGCCACCATCTGCGAGACAGGCATCCCAGTCGGCATAGGTGATCTCGCTCCGGCTCATCACGAAGGGCGCCAGCGTGACGCTATGCACGGGGCCTTCATTTCCGACCCGCCCACGTTCCGAATCCGGCGATCCCATCATGAACGTGCCGCCAGGAATGGACGCGACGACGGGACAGACATCGCAGTCGCGCTGCGGACCCGCAGGAACCGGATCCGGTTCGACGACAACTTCCTGTTCTGCCGGCACTTCAGGCTCTGCCTCGGCTGGTTCCGCGACTGTTTCGGCAACCGCGGCTTCGTCTTCTGACTCCATGGGTTGCGGATCAACCACATCAGCAACGGGTGGTTCGGGTGGAATTGCCGCGACCGTTTCGGAACCCGCATCGCCAGACGGCAATATCATGCTCACGCCCCAGCCCGCACCGACCAGAAAGACCAGTCCGCCTGCGAGAAGCGGCAGCATAGAGGATTTGCGCCGTGTTCCACGTCGTGGTGAGGACGCTGGCACCGGGGCGGCCTGCGCACGCTCTGCTGCAGCAGCCGGTGCAGGTGCCGTGGAGTTGGCCTCAAGGACCGCCAGACGATTGCGGGCGAGGTCTGAATAGTGGCCGGTCGGATAGCGTTTCAGGTAGGCCGTGAAATCGGCCGCGTCGGTGGATGACTGGATCGAGGTCCAGAACGTGTTCTCGATCGTACCGTCATCCGCCAGCGAAGGTGCGGAGGCAATGGAAGCAGCAACTGTAGGCTGCTCAGTTGCCGCAGGTTCGGTTACCTTGGCCGCCTTGCGCGAGATCGCGTGGCGCAGGTCGGTCACGAAATCATTCCAGCGCTGTTCGCTTCGGTCGCCATCCCAACCGATCAGGTCCGCCGTCTGCGTCAGTTCGAACAGGATCGGCCTGTCGGCGTTCTCGATCATCGCCGGCACGACGGCAGAATACCGCTCACCCAGCGTCGCTTCGGCACGCACCCATTTGGATTTGACCGAGACGGTGGACCACAGCACGACCACGACGTCCGCCTGACGAAGCATGCCTTCGGTCACTTCGTCATAGGTCTGACCCGCCTTGAGCACCTTGTCCCACCAGACGGTCAGTCCTTCTTCCTCAAGCGCCGCGGCGACCTGTTGGGCCTTTGGCCTGTCCACGCGACTATAGGAAAGAAAGATATTGGCCATGCACGTCCCCACGCAAGCAGCCTTTTGTACATCAGGAAGGCGCGCTAAGTGTCCACGATGACACAGTTTTTTTGGTTCTCCAAACTCCGCGAAAATCTGTAACAACCATTGCAATCAGCCATCGGCCACAGCAGGATCATTCATGTTGGTTTGCGCGTTCCGCCATGCGCAGTGCGACACGGGGGGCAGGCATGTTCAGATTCAATGACGAGCTGCTGCTCAGCGCAAGCGACCGCAACCTGGCGCAAAAAAAATATCCGCGCATTTTCTTTGCGCTCGACCATCCGAGCCTGCGGGCCGAATTCCAGCGCGTCGACAAACTCGCCAACGCTGCCAAGAAACGCAGCCGATTGATCGGCTGCCTGACGCTCGGCTTCGCAGTGGCCTCTCTGCTCACATTTCCGCTCGAGCCCTTGATCTCCGCTATCTCGGGAGATGCTGCCGATACGCTGAACCTGTTCCGGGCCATCGCGATTGTCGGCGCCGTGTGCGGCGTGCTGGCTGTCGTGTTCGGGAATATCGGGCTCGCCTTCGGAAAGGCCAAACGACGCTGGTTGCAGATGCGACTCAAGACAGAACGGATGCGCCAGTGGCAGGCCCAATATATCACCGCCCACATGCCCGACATTGTCGCTGCAACCGGTTCCGCCCCCGCAATCAAGCAATATGTCGACGCACGCGATCTGGCCTTTGAACGCTTCCAGCGATCATTCCTTGACCAGATCAGCAGCGAATACACGAAATATACACATCGCGAAGCGGTGGGTCACATGGGGCAAACCACGCTCGACAAGGCCAGTCAGCAGGCCTTCTGGATCGACCCGGCCTGGGCGAAATTGGCCAGCCGCAAGCTACCACCTGACCCGGATGGCATTCTGGATGAAATGCTGTCGGCGTGTGAGGAAACCCGCCTGTTGGGTCAGGTACAATATACCAATTATATCCTGTCGTCCGAAGGTGCCTTCTGGTCCTTGCCGCGCAAGCAGATCAGCATATTGGGCAATGTGATGTTCACGCTCGTATTGTTGGCGTTCCTTTCGAACTTTCTGGCGCTGATGGTCGCAATCTGGCCCGTGGAATCCGTCAACCAGACAGTCGCCGGTTCCTTCGCCATTATCTTTGCCATCCTCGCCGTGGGCACACGCTCGGTCGAGGAAGGGCTCCATCCGCAACGCGAACTCGCCCGCATGGAGCTTTACGCCGCGCAGGTGCAGGCTGCCCGTCAGCAATTCATTTCCAGCAATTCGCCAGCCCGGAAGGTGGATGCTCTGAAATCGCTGGAACAGGCCTCAACCGACGAAATGATCGAATTTCTCGATGCGAACGAACATGCCCGCTTCGTCCTCTGATCTTACCAGACGCCCGCCTGTTTCAGGGCGGCATCCAGGTCCGGCGGGATGTCCAGCGCCACGTCGCCCGTCTTCAGGTCGCGCGGTGCATCGCCAGGCTTCAGGTAGCGCCAGCCCTGAAAAGGCCGTTTGGCCTGCGCATAAGTCCGCACCAGGTTCGGATCGAAAACCAGTTCGCACATGTCGCGGCCGCCCTCATCCTTGATCGCGCGAATGTCGATGATGCGCTGGCGCACCCGGATCGCGCGCTTGATCACCCAATAGATCGAGCCGCCATCCAGCATTTCCTCGGCCCGTTTCGGTGACATGCGGGTATGATGAACCGGGTTGTCGATGCGTTGCATCTGCCGCGTCTGCCAGTCGGCGAGATCCTCGATCGTCTCGGACCCTACGCTCAGTTTCACCATGTGAATCGTCATATCAGACAGTTTAGTGCGTGGGTCCGCCCAATCCAGTCATCAATTGCGGTTTGGCCCCGCGCCCTTGTTCGAAATCGCGCTGGGCGGCTGCGCTGGCAAAGAAGAACTCGGCCTGAACCACGTTCGCCGAGTAGCGCCGCTCCATCTTGCGGAAGGCGGCGCGCGCCTCCAGTTCGACCGAGAAACCTGACACATAACTCATGCCCCAGCGTGGCTCGGTCCGCAGAAAATAACTCTGATTGTACTTGGTCAGCTTGCCGCCCTCCGGCCCGGCCACAGGACTTGGCAAATTATAGTCGATCCGCAGGAATCGCTCACCGACCGGATCAAGCCAGGCTGTCGCCTGCAACCGCTCGGCGGCCCAGACATCGAACTCTCCATCATTCTTCGACGGCGTATGCCGGAATGAAATCTGCCAGGCATGTCCCCGGTCATCAACCTGGACTGTCCGGCCAAGGCTGGCGCGAAGGTCATCTGGAAACAGGCGTCCGTCCGGCGCAGATTCAGCAGCCCAATTCGCGGCGACCTCTTCCAGCTCGTCATCCTCGCCCTGCCAATCGAGCACTTTCCAGCGCTCGGCGCCGTGCTTGCGTGGATCGAAGGCATAGACCCGCCGGGCCCGGTCGCTTTGCAATTCTACGGTAAAGGCCGCCCGCAGGGTTTTCGGTGCTTCGGTGGCAGACAGCGCCGCGTCCATCGGACCGGACCCGGTCACCAATTGAAACGCCATAAGCAGAGCAAGCCACATCGACAAAACCATCCCGTTTGAACTTTTGTCCATGTTTGCGGCATCTCTGCGGCAAACAGGCCAAAACAATCTTCAGCGGTCAATCTAGGCCGCCAAGGATTTATGGGAGTTGAACGAGCCTGTGCTTGTCAGGGTTTGACAAAGGCAAGCGGGCGCTTGCTTTCGTCCAGCGTCAGGTAGCGATCACGCAACTGCGTCTGACGCGTCTCGAGCGACTGCAATTCGCCGTCGATCATGACCGCGTCCGGGTTGGACGTGACCTCCAGCGGGTCGCCGTCCCAGACCACGATATCGGCGCGGGCGCCAGGGCCGATCACACCGAGGCCCTGCAGGCCGAATATCTGCGCGGGATTGGTCGTCAGCGCCTTCATGGCATCATCGTGCGACAGGCCGTTGGCCACCGCATTGCCTGCCACTTGGGTCGACAGGCGGGCCTGATGACTGGAATCGCCGAGATGCGAAATGGCCACTATGACACCCGCATCCATCAGGCGGGCAGCATTCTCCGCCGTTGCTCCAAGCTGCTCAAAACTGGCTGGAAGGTTTGAAAACGCGTCGACAATCACCGGAATGCCCGATCCGGCCAGCCGCGGCGCCACGCGCCAGCCTTCGTCTGCACCGACAATCGCGATTTGCAGATCGGGATTGGCTTCGGCAAAATCGATGATGGCATTCAGGTCACTCGCCTTTTGCGCCTCAATCACGATCAGTTGTTCACCTTTGGCGGCCGGCACCATTGCCGCCGCATCAACCCGGCCGAGCGCCGTGCCCTTGTTGCTGGCCAGGTAACGCGCCGGGTAGGCGTCTGCATCGTCCAGTGCGGCGCGCAACTGCGCCCAGGCTGCTGGTCGTGATCCTCCGGCCAGCGCAGCGCCACGTTCGCCCAGGGACATGAACAGGAACGCCTTGCGCGATATTTCGGTGTCCGCGTCGCCGCTTGTATCCGCGACAAAGCCTTGGCCGGCAAACAGGTTGCCGCTCGCTGACGGGGCCACGACGATACGGGTGAAGCCTTCAATCCGCGTCACATCCACCGCGGTCGCATCCGGATTGAACCCGTCGGCGGCATCCAGCGCGACAGAATAATCAGACCCGCTCGCTACTGTGTCATCAGTCGTGTCTTCCGCATCGACTTCCACGATACCCGTACGCGAGAAGGCCGAGATCAGTCCGGGGGTGACCCATTTACCGCTCGCATCGACAATCGCGGCGTCCAGCGGAACGGGTGATCCGGCAGGGCTGACGGATATCACACGGCCATTATCGATCAGCACGACTCCCTTGGAAATCGTGCCTTCGCTCGTTCCCGTCCAGATGTCGCCGCCCACAATCGCAATCGGTTTGGCGAAGGCCGGAAGGGCGAGGCAGGCGGCAGCCGCCAACAGGCTGGCAATACGTTGCGCGCTCATTTCAGGTCTCCTTCACCGGGTTGGCCAAGCTCGAAATCCATGACGGGCCGGCTGGCCGCATCACTTCGGTCGTACATCAGCGCACCATCGACAAAGACCTGATCGGCCTTCGTGTAGACACTGAACGGATTGCCGGACCAGATCACGACATCGCCCATTTTGCCAGGCACCAGACTGCCGGTCCTGTCATCAACGCCCAGTGATTTTGCCGGGTTCAGTGACAGCCATTGCCAGGCTTCCTGTTCAGGTATGTTGATACCGATCTTCTTGCCATCCGCCCACGCCTTGGCCGCTTCCTGGTTCAGGCGCTGGATGCCGATATCGCTGTCAGAGTGCACAATCGCGCAGGCGCCAGCCTTGTGGACCAGCGGGATATTCTCCTTGATCCCGTCATAGGCTTCCATCTTGAAGCCCCACCAGTCAGCCCACATCGATGAACAGGCGCCATATTCAGCCAGCTTGTCCGCGATCTTGTAGCTCTCGACGGCATGATGGAATGCGGTCACCTTATACCCAAATTCCTTAGAGATATCCATCACTTGGGCCATCTCGTCGGCACGGTAGCAATGCATGTGCACCAGGATGTCACCATCCAGAACACCCTTCAAAGTATCCAGCTCAAGGTCGCGGGTCGGGGCCTCGCCGCCATCCTTGGCATACTTGTCCCACTTGCGCTTGTAGTCAGCTGCACGGATCCACGACTCGCGATACCCGGCGACATTGCCCATGCGCGAATAGGGTGAACCGCCGGGATACTTGCCCCCGCCATAGCCATAGACGCGCTTTGGATTCTCGCCGCAGGCCATTTTCAGCGTGTAGGGCGCGCCCGGGAATTTCATGCCCTGCACTGTACGGCTCGGCACATTTTTCAGTGTCACCCCGCGACCGCCGAACAGGTTGGCGCTGCCCGGCAGGATCTGCAGCGACGTGATACCGCCCGCCAGCGCCCGGGTGAATCCCGGGTCTTGCGGCCAGACACCATGCTCGGCCCAGACCTCCGCCGTCACCGGCCCCGAAATCTCGTTGCCGTCGCCATGCGCGCTGACACTGGGCGAGGGATAGACGCCGAGGTGGCTGTGATTGTCGATGATGCCGGGCGTCACCCACCGGCCTTCCGCGTCGATCGTGGTCGCCTCTTCCGGCAGTTCCAGATCGGTGCCGATAGCCGAGACCTTGCCATTCCTGATCAACAGGCTGCCATTCTCGATCAGTCCGCCTGTTCCATCAATGATGGTGGCATTGGTAATGAAGACAGCACCATTGGGGTATGGTTCATACGTTGAAGGGAACGGATCCGCCGGGATCGCCATCTTGTCCGTCTTGCCGGTGTCATCCTTGCCGCCGCACGCCGCCAGTATCAGGGCCGCGCAAAGCACACCCGTCGTCGAATATCGGTTCATTTGCATCAGCCCCACTCGCCGCGATGATTAGGGCAGCATTTGTGCGCAGAATTCCGGCGACGGCAAGAGCCGCGCGGTGTTTCAGCGTTTGGAGGGCTGCGGCTGTCGCTTCTCGCGGGCAAAGACCAGCTTCATCAGCCAGTTCGGCGCAAACCGCTCAACGCGCGGGTGGCGCACCAGCACGCTTTCCATCCAGCGATGCCCCCAGACCGAATTGCGGCCCAACAGGATCACACCAAGAATGCCAAATGGCAGACCGATCGGAATGAGCGGCGTGAGCAGCCCGATCGGAATCGACAGAGCGATCATGAACAGGCCAAGCAAGGCCAGCACCTGACGAAGGGCGGTGTTGAACCCGGTGCGAATGGCAACAGCAGGCTTGGCGCCTGTCAGGGGAGAGGTTTCGGTCATCGGGGTCGCTTCGTCGTCAGCCATTCACGGTGATATGGGGGCATGTTGGAGTTTCGGCAACGTAATCATGCGGATGTGTTCAAACTCTGGCAACAGCGTTACCTGATTGCTACAAACGTGAAAATTCTTGCTGTCATATGCGGGAAACGTGCATGAGGACGGCATGAAATTACAGTCCATCCAGATTCTGCGAGGCATCGCAGCACTGCTGGTCGTCGTGTACCATGTACGCGCGATGGAAATTCTGGCCATCGGCAATAATGGCCTCTCGGAAACGCCCCTGCTGAACGGTTTTGTGACCAATGGCTATGCCGGGGTGGACCTGTTCTTCGTGATCTCCGGTTTCATCATGGTCTATGTCACCGAAGGCACGCGCTCCGGTGTGAAAGCGAGTCTGGAATTCCTGTTCGCACGCGCCACGCGGATCTATCCGCTCTGGTGGGTGTTTGCCGCCCTGATGACCCTGATGTTCGTGGTCTACAACGCCACCGGTTTCGGCGCGGGTTGGGAACGGGTCGGCCAGGGCCAGCCACTGATCCCTTACATGATCAAGTCATTCCTGCTGGTGCCACAGAATGCCCATCCGGTGCTCGGCGTCGGCTGGACCTTGATCCACGAGATGTATTTCTACGCCGCCTTCACACTGATGCTGTTGGTGCCGCGCCGGTTCTGGCTCTGGATATTGCTGGCATGGGGCAGTGTCATCGCGGGCGGATCGTTCTTCGGCCTCACCAAGCCCTTTGCAGCTGATTTCAGCGCGCTCGTCTTCTACCCGATGACCATGGAATTCATCATGGGCGCCGTTGTCGGCCTCGCCGTCAGCTCCGGCATCGCCTGGCGCAGCGGTCTGGTCACACTCATCGCCGTGCTCTGGCTCGCTGCGGCCCTCACCTTCCAGGGCGTTGATGATGCCAACCTCATGATGTGGGGCCGCGTGGTCTGGTTCGGCCTGCCCTGCACGCTGCTGGTCTACGGCTTTGCCACACTTGAACTGTCAAACCGTCAGGCATGGCTCGTCCCGGCTTTTTTCGGCGCCATTGTCGCCGGCTTGATCAGCCTGCTCTACAATGTCGTCGGCGACAGCACGATAACAGACCGGTTCGGCGCGGCCGTCATGTCGTCCGTGGTTGGCGCAATCGCCATGATGGTCGTGCTCTGGTTCGGCTGGCTCGGCGGACAAGCCATGCCAAAGCGTGTGCACACGCTGGAACCACGGCTGCAAGTCATCTATCGCGGACTGGCCCGGCTCGGTGACTGGTCTTTCTCGCTCTACCTGTGTCACCCGCTCCTGTTTGCACCGGTGCGCCTCGTCTTCGCGCCGCTCGGCAAGATCGAACCGCTTGCGCCTGTCTTTCAGGTCGGCCATTCAGGGCCACTCGACAATATCGCCTTCTTTGTCGCGTCGCTCACGGCGGCAATCCTCGTCGCCGCCCTGGCCTATCGATTCATCGAACGCCCGCTGATCATCGGCTTCGGCAAGCTGCGTGAACGCCTGTTCTACCGTCAGCCAGTCGAAGTCACCGCCGATTAGCCGCTATTCGGCGGCGACTGTTTCGGGTGATGCGCGTGTCCATTTCAGGATTGGCTTGCGGGCCGCACGCGTCTCGTCGAGGCGACGTGCGGGGGCAAGATAAGGCGCGCCTTTAAGCGTATCGTCACCCTGCGCAGCACGCCGGGCAATGCTTTCCAGTGACGCGCAGAACCGGTCGAGTTCGGCCTTGCTCTCAGTCTCCGTCGGCTCGATCAGCATCGCGCCATGCACCACCAGCGGGAAGTACATGGTCATCGGGTGATAGCCCTCGTCGATCAGCGCTTTGGCAATGTCCAGCGTCTCGATGCCGTCCGCCGTGAACGCATCCGAGAACAGCGCCTCGTGCATGCAATAACCTTCGAAGGCAGGCGTCATGGCATGCTTCAGCTTGGCCGCGATATAGTTCGCGTTCAGCACCGCATCCTCGGCGACCTGCTTCAACCCATCGGCGCCGTGGCTGAGGATATAGGAGAGCGCGCGCACAAACATGCCCATCTGGCCATGGAACGCCACCATGCGGCCAAAACTTTCGCTCGCATCGCCTTCCATGTCTTCGACAAGGCTGAAGACGCCGTCTTCGTTTTTCACGATGAAGGGCACAGGTGCGTATGGCGCAAGCGCTTCAGACAGAACCGTCGGGCCAGAGCCCGGCCCGCCGCCACCATGCGGGGTGGAGAACGTCTTGTGCAGGTTGATATGCATCGCATCGACGCCCAGGTCACCCGGACGCACCCGGCCGACGATGGCGTTGAAGTTCGCGCCATCACAATAGAAGTATCCGCCCGCCGCGTGGATCAGGTCGGCAATCTCCTTGATGTCCGTTTCGAACAGGCCGCACGTGTTCGGATTGGTCAGCATGATACCGGCCACATCGTCGGTCCGCTTCAGCTTTTCGCGCAGCATGTCCATATCAACACGCCCGCGCGCATTCGCCTTGATCTCGTCAACCTCAAACCCGCACTGCACCGCCGTCGCCGGGTTCGTGCCGTGGGCCGAGGCGGGCACCAGAACGCGCTTGCGTGTCTCACCTTCGCCGCGCGCAATCAGCGCCGCACGGATCGCCAGCATGCCGCACAGCTCGCCATGCGCACCGGCTTTCGGGCTCATCGCCACGGCCGGCATATTGGTCAGCATCTTCAACCATGTTGCCAGTTCATCGATCAGTTCCAGTGCGCCCTGCACGGTCGCTTGTGGCTGCATCGGGTGAATGTCACCAAAGCCGGCAAGGCGCGCCATCTTCTCGTTCAGGCGCGGATTGTGCTTCATCGTACAGCTGCCCAGCGGGAAGAAGCCAAGGTCGATGGCATAGTTGCGCTGTGACAGGCGCATGTAATGGCGCACCATTTCCGGCTCCGACAGCCCCGGCAGGCCGGTCGGCACCTTGCGCGCCACACCGCCCAGACGCCCGGTCCGGTTCTGCGGCGCAGGCAGGTCAACGCCGGTCGTCTCGCTCGTCCCGATCTCAAAGATCAGGTTCTCATGTTGCAACAGGCCCCGCGACCCGGAGACAGATTCGATGGCAGCCACCGACGTCGATGTCGGCGCCGTCGGGCGGCCTTGGGTGTTCATGGTCATAGGGCTTCTCCCGAAACGGTAGTTTGTGATAGAAAACAGTTCGTTGGCGTGTTGGAATCTGGCTGCGTCGCCGGTGTCCAGTGCGCGGCAATGAAAGGCCAGATGGCCTCCTCATACAGGCCGTCCCGAACCAATGTATTGTGTTCGGATGCGTCGAAAAGGCGATAGGTTTTTGGTGTGTTGGCCAGTTCAAACAGGCGCTTGGACTGGCGGGATGGAATAACGCTGTCGACGCCGCCATGTGCCATCAAGACGGGTTCATCGACCTGTTTGATCCGGCGGTCGCTACGAAACGGATGCTTGAGAACAAGATCCAGCGGCACACCAGCCGTCTTGTGGCGAACGAGGTCTGCCATTGAATAGTAGGGTGCCTCAAGAATGAGACCCCCGGCGTCCTGCAAGCTGGCAAGGCGCGTCGCGGGCCCTGAACCAATCGAGAAGCCCTGAATGATTACATCGCGGGATGCATAGCCTTTGGCCATCAACCATGACCAGGCCGCATCCGCGTCGACATGGAAGCCCCGCTCCGAGGGCTTCCCTGAAGAACCGGAATAGCCACGCCAGGCCAGCGCCAGCAAACCCACACCCTGCTCATGTATGCGCTCATACCGCCACACATCTCGATCAAGCCGACTTCCATTGCCATGCAGGAACAGGATGATGGGACACCCTGCTGACGGCGGCATGTACCAACCGACAAGATCTTCGCCATCCTGGGTCTGAATGTCTTCAACCTCGATGTATCCTGCCGTCGGCGCCACGCGCGTGGCATCCGGGTGGAATATCATTGTATCCTGCAAGGCGAAGGCACCACCCGCCACTAAAGCCAGAACGCCTGAAACACCAGCGAGCAGGATAGCGACCAGCCTCACTACACAATCTCCTTCAACGCGGCCGCATAGGCCGCAATGTCTTCCAGCGTGGTGCATTCGGTCGCGGCGCAGACGATCACGTCTCCCATCTTCTCCGCCGGGAACAGGCGGCTGGCCCGCACGCCGCCAACAACGCCCGCCTCGTCCAGCATGGCCAGAACCGCTTCGGCGTTCATTGGTGTACGGAATGCAAACTCGTTGAAGAAGCGCGGCGTCAGGATTTCCACGCCCGGAACAGCCTCCAGCGCATCGGCCAGATCACACGCCGCCTCATGGTTCAGCAGCGCGAGGCCCTTCAGACCCTTGTCGCCCAGCAGCGTCATGTGTGCGGTGAAGGCGAGCGCGCAGAGCCCGGAATTGGTACAGATATTCGACGTCGCCTTGTCGCGGCGGATATGCTGCTCGCGCGTCGACAGCGTCAGCACAAAGCCACGCTTGCCGTCGGCATCCACCGTCTCACCGCACAGACGCCCCGGCATCTGGCGCACCAGTTTCTCCGTACACGCAAAAAGCCCGACATAAGGTCCGCCAAAGCCGAGCGGCACGCCAATCGACTGGCCTTCCCCCACGGCGATGTCCGCGCCCATTTCGCCCGGAGGCGTCACGAGGCCAAGCGAGACAGCTTCTGTGAACACGGACACGAACAGTGCCTTCTTGGCATGGGCCGCATCGGCAACACCAGACATGTCCGTCACGGTGCCAAACACGTTCGGGCTCTGCCCGATCACACAGGCTGTCTCATCGTCAACGGCATCGGCCAGGGCCATTTCGCCGTCCACGGCGATCGGTAACTGAACCACGTCCAGCCCCTGTGCCTCGCACAGCAGCTTCGTCGCCGCCGCATAGTGCGGGTGCACACCGCCTGACAGGATGACTTTCTTGCGCCGCGTCACACGCGTCGCCATCACGGCGGCTTCGGCACAGGCGGTCGATCCGTCATACATGGACGCATTCGCCACATCCATCGCCGTCAGCGCGGCTACTTGCGTCTGGAATTCGAACAGGGTCTGCAGCGTGCCCTGCGCAATTTCCGGCTGGTAGGGCGTATAGGTGGTCAGGAATTCAGAGCGCTGGATCACCATGTCCACGCTGGCCGGGATATGGTGTTTGTAGGCGCCACAGCCGACAAAGAACGGGCCGGAAGACGCCGAGCGGTTCTTCGCGGCCAGCTTCGACAAATGCCGCTCAACCGCCAGCTCCCCCTGATGGTTTGGCAGGCCATCGATCGTGCCGCCAAGGCGGGCAGATTCCGGCACATCACTGTAGAAGGCATCAACGCTTTTCGCGCCGATCTCTTTCAGCATCACCTTGCGGTCATCATCAGTCAGAGGAAGGTAGCGCATTGATTACAGGCCTTTGCAGAATTCGGAATAGGCGGCTTCGTTCATCAGGCCGTCCAGCTCTCCGGCGTCGGACAGTTTGATCACGCAGAACCAGCCCTCGCCTTCGGGGCTCTCGTTGACGGTCTCCGGCGCATCCGCAAGCGCGGCATTGGCCTCAACTACTTCGCCGCTGACCGGTGCATAGACGTCAGACGCCGCCTTGACGCTCTCGACAACGGCCATGTCGTCGCCCTTCTTCACAGTCTTTCCCACGTCAGGTGTCTCGACAAACACGACATCGCCCAGCTGCTCAGCGGCATATTTCGTGATGCCCACCTTGCCTGTGTCGCCCTCGACACTGATCCACTCGTGGTCTTCGGAATAATAGGTCGCCATAGGTCTCTCCCCCTGTTCAGCGTTTGTAATTGTGCGCAACGAAAGGCAGCGCGACGACTTCGCCGGGCCGTGCCTTGCCACGCACCATAAGATCGATTTTCGTGCCCGGCGCCGCATGCGCGGCGGCGACATAGCCCATCGCCACCGGGTGGTCGACGCTGGGGCCAAACCCGCCAGACGTCACCACGCCCACCGCCTTGCCGTCTACGTGAATTTCCGTGCCTTCGCGGGCCGGCGCGCGCTCCAGCGGGCGAATGCCTACCCGCTTCTCTGCCGGGCCATCCTTCAACGCCGCCAGGATGCGCGCCGCGCCGGGGAAATTGCCCGCCTCGCGCCGCTTCTTCTGGATCACCCAGGCCAGATCGGCTTCCACCGGATCACGGCCCGGATCCATGTCATGCCCATACAGGCAAAGCCCGGCTTCAAGGCGCAGGCTGTCGCGCGCGCCAAGGCCGATCAATTCCACACGCTCGTCGGTCAGCATCTCCTCGATCAACGGCACGCCGGCAGACGGCGCCACCAGCACTTCAAACCCGTCTTCGCCCGTATAACCGCAGCGCGACACGATGCAGCGCGTCCCGTTCAGTTCGAACGGCTCGTGATACATGAATTTCAGGTCTTCACAGCCCGGGAAGAAATCGCGCATTACGTCCACCGCTTCCGGCCCCTGCAGGGCGAACAGGATACGGTCATCGGCGCGCGTCAGCACGGCCTTGCCCGTCAGCGCGGTCTCGAAAATCGCCCAGTCCTGGTCCTTCACCGCACCATTCACGACGATGTAAAGTGATCCCTGCGCCTCATCGCCCAATGGCCGTGTGATAATCAGGTCGTCCAGGATGCCGCCGTCTTCGTTCAGCAACACGGTCAACCGCGCCTGGCCCTGCTTCAGGCCGGCAATGTCGCTCGGCACCAGCGTCTCGATCAGCGCGGCAATCCTCGCATGCGCCTCGTCGCCGCCGCCAATGCCCTCTTCCAGCGACAGGAAGCACGGCCCCATGTGCGAGACATCGAAAATGCCGGCATGCGTCCGCGTCCACAGATGCTCGTCTTTCACGCCCATCGGATATTGCACCGGCATCTCATAGCCCGCGAATGGCACCAGCTTGGCCTCGCGTGCAACATGCAGGTCGTAAAGCGGGGTGTGCTTCAACGCGTCGGTCGGGGTATCTGCCATGGCGCCATCAATCCAAAAGGAGACGGATCGGCGCA